>Ga0116153_10000094_pt1 | contig 133884 bp, 96 predicted proteins | sample AD_UKC028_MetaG_FD_89896 | JGI IMG/M metagenome (GOLD analysis project Ga0116153, IMG submission 89896) | Active sludge microbial communities of municipal wastewater-treating anaerobic digesters from USA - AD_UKC028_MetaG | ecosystem: Engineered > Bioreactor > Anaerobic > Digestate | place...
CCGGCCGGTTTGTCAAGCCCAAAATGAATGCGAATCTGCTCGGCACCCCTGCCGAGTCCATCAATGCTTGTCATGAGCTGGGGTTACGTGTGCAGGAAAGAGTCAGTTGCGGAATCGCTGGGCGGCTTTCGGTCCGCCATCGGCCAAGCACGGGCGGCACATGACCGTCGGATGGACGGACTTGGCGCTCCTCGGCTTTCCCCGCCGGTGGTCGCGCTCCGCCCAAGGTAGCGGTTCTCAGGAGGCCGCTGCCCGCCCCACATCGCCATTTGAACGACCTCCGGCGAGAAACACATTCTCAAGCCGCCTGGGACACTCCGCACGCCGGGAGATCGAGGTTACGCGGCCGTTCACTTCGCCCACCGTACCGAGAGCTGGTGGGAGACGGCCAGGAGGTCAAGGACCCGGCCCACGACGAAATCCACGAGTTCACCGACCGAGGTGGGCTTGAGATAGAAACCAGGGCAGGCCGGACACACGATTCCACCCGCGCGCTGGATCTTGAGCATGCTCTCCAGGTCAATACCGCTCAAGGGCATTTCGCGATGAACCAGTATGAGGCGCCGGCCTTCCTTGAGGGTCACCTGGGCCGCCCGAGCGATGAGGTTATCACCCAGCCCGGATGCGATCTTGCCGAGCGTGTTGCTGCTGCAGGGACACACAACCATCCCGTCGGTGAGGAAAGATCCGCTGGCGAGCCGGCACCCGAGATCGCCGGACGGATAGATCGTGACGCGGTTCGATGGCCGCCCCAGCACCCCTTCCGGCTCCATCCGCTCGATGCCACACTCCTCGGCCAACAGCCGGCGTCCGTGAGGCGACACGATGAGGTGGGTCAGGACCCCGGCCGCCTCCAGGCAATCGAGAAGCCGGAGGGCATAGGGTCCCCCGCTCGCCCCGGTGACGGCCAGCACGATATTGCGTGGCATTACCGGTCACCTCCGGAGCGAACGCCGAGTCCCATGGCTGCCAGGCGGCGACTGGCGTCGGTGGCCCAGGGCGTATCCGCATGCAAGCGGACGACGTCCTCGAACGCGGCTCCGGCCTCATGGTGCCGGTTGTCGTCCTTGTAGGCAACGCCCAGTTCGTACCGAGCCTGGGCCAGGGCGTCGCTCTGAGGGACGCTCTGCAGCTTCTCGACGCATTTGACCAGGCCGTCGATCCGCAGGCTCGAGGAAGGCTCGGTGGCGGCGATCAGCACCTCAACGTTGTCCCAGAGACGGGTGATGAGCCGGCCGGCGGCGATGTCCGCCCGGAGGTTCACCAAGTTGCGATGGTACAGGGCATGACGGGGCATCAGACTGAGCAGACGTCGAAGCGCCAGGTTGTTCTGTTCCGGATCCGTGTTGTGGGTCAGCAGGTACTGCAACTTGCGAGCGTCCTGGAGGATTGCCGACGGGTCGATGCCCAGCGTTCCGGTAGACGAGCGTTTGGCGAAGAAGGCGCGCAGGCCGCCTTCCATCTCGGAGGCTGATGCCCCCGGAACCGGCTCGGGCGGATGCTTGAGAAGGTCGTCCAGCAGCATCAGGGCGGCCAATCCCTCGGGGCCGGCCTGATCGAGGTGTCCCTGGCGGGCCTCAAGAATAGCCAGACGCAAGGCTGCCACTGCCCCGATGGGAGAGCGAGGGACGTCGTTGTAGATCTCACGCCAAACAGACTTGGAGGCGGCACTCGGATAGTCGCTGTAGTATCGGAGGATCGCATTCCTTCGGAAGAACTCTCGATCGATCTGCATGTCGATGGCCCGGGCCTTCAGGTACAGAACGTTGGGCGTGTACCGGCTGTGTGGGAAGCTCCGCCGAAAGGTGTCACAGGCCGTTTGGGCCTCCTCCTGCTGCTTCGTGAACGCGGAGTCCAACCAGAACTGCCAGCGGAGGGCGACCAGTTCGGCAATCGCTTCCGGCGTGGCCGATGGATTGTGGCTCGCGTGGCTGTACTTCCTGACCGCCCGAGCAAGCGCCTGAGACGCGTCGGCGTTTTCGACAAAGTAGCTGTTGGAGCCCGGTCCAAACCTCGATTCCAGCAAGCGGTAATACAGCTCGTCCCGGCCGACTTTGACCTCGAACAACACAACCGGAATCGCGAACATCATGGCCAGCAGCGGCGCGATCGCTCCCGGGCGGTAGTTCACGATCCAGGCGATCATCAGAGTGATGGCCATGAACACGCAGGCGGCCACAATGGCCAAGACCCAGGGAACGTACAGCTTGGCGATCTCGATCCGCGGCAGATAATCGAACGCGGCGGCATTCCGCGTGGCCATGAAGTAGTAGAACACCACCGGAAGAAACGATACCAGCGCGGTGGCGTAATGGAACGAGAACCTCAAAGGGCGCCAGCGGGCAAGCAGACAACACAACACCATGGTCAGCCCCAGCCAGGGGAGCAGGGCCACGAAGGCGATCAGCAGGCAGAAAATGAGGGAGTAAGGAAAGCGATAGAGCATGGAGACCATGATCGGGACGGCCGTCAGTGTGGCCATGGCCAGCCCAATGATGACGGCAATGAGCGGTACCTGGTCCAGGGGGATCGGGCTGATGAGGAAATCGATCAGAGTGGCTTGTCTCTCGGCGGACGGGTCGAAGACTGCCCACCACGCCTGCCAGTAGCCCCCCGAAGGCGACACGTACGAGCCGACGGTCGTATCGCCCTGGACATCAAAGACACCATCGGCTTGCCCGGCCGGCTCCAGAATGGAATCAGGCGGCAGCATCTCGGCGGGGCCGGCCGTCGACGTGGTGATGACATACTGCCCAGTGCGCAGCCAGAGAATGAAGCAACACAAACCTGCGAACAACAAGGCATCGAAGAGCAGGAGGGCGACCGCCCGGTGACGGTATTTCGGCTTCGTCCAGCGCCACACCTCGATAGACCGATCATCGGGCTGATCGAGGCCGGGCACCGCCCGGAAACCCAGGAGCCAACCGAGAACGCGGATCGGCCGGACGCCTGCTCGTTTGACACGTTTGGCGGACAGCTTTATGGGCCTCCGTAACGGTTGGGCGATACGCCGTTCCTGGTTGCGACGTATATGCAGACGACGCCGCAGGATCGCGAATGCAAGCCGACCTGACTGAAACCGGCTGCTTCCAGCGCCGACCGAATGGCCTGCCTGGGTGGGAAGCTTACCACCGAACGCGGCAAATAGCGATATGCCCCGGTGCGATCACGGCTCATCAGCGTCGCGAACCAGGGCATGATCCACTTGAAGTAGACCAAGTACGAATATCGCAGGAGAACGTTGGCGGGAACGGAGAACTCGAGCAGGACAGCCCGGCCGCCGGGACGAAGCGCCCGAGCCATTTCGGCCAAGCCGGCGGCAAGGTTCTGGAAGTTGCGGATCCCGAACGCGCAAGTGACGATCGACACGCTACTGTCGGCCACCGGAAGGCACAGCGCATCGGCCTGGGCGAACAGGCCACCGCCGATCGGACGGTGCACCGCTAGTCGCAGCATCTCTTCGGCGAAGTCGATCCCGATGATACGGCCGGGGCGTCTTGGGGCACCGGCAAACGTGCGAGCCACATCGCCAGTCCCGCATGCGACGTCGAGAAGGACATCCTCGGCCGTCGGGTTTGCCAACCTGACCATCTCCTGCCGCCAGGACTGATCGCGGCCCGCACTGGCGACGGAGTTGACCCACTCGTAAGTGGGTGCGATGGCGTTGAACATGCGGCGTACGCGATCGGCCTTGTCCCTGGTCGAATGAGGGGAAACGAGCCGGCCATCGTCCCACACCAGGCCGCTGGCAGGTTCACGCCCGCGAAGACCACCGTTCGTGGAGCCATCCATTCCCGCTATTGTAGCTTCCAGGTACAATTCTCGCATGACCCAGTTGGTGGCCCGATTGATACTGGCGATGCTCATTCTGCCGGTAAGTGCCTGTCTGTTTGTACTCGGATTCGCCGTGGTCGTCAGCCGCAGGCCGCAAGCCGGCACCATCGCCCTGCTCTACGCGGGCCTCTATCTCTTTGTGGCCTGCTACTGGGTGTTGCTCTGGCGAAGCCTGGTGCGTTGGACACCGGAGCGGATCGTGAAGACCATCCTGGCGGGCGTGGTGGCGGTTGTGGCCGCGGCGATCGCCGGCGGGTTTCTGATGATGACGGTCTTCGGCCGCAGCGATGTTGAAGTGGCCATGCTCATCGGCGGCTCAGTCGTGCCGGTGATCTGGGTATTGGCCACAGTGATCATCTGGCGAGAGACCCCCACCGAGCGAGCCGAGCGGCTGGCGAAGATCGGAAGGGAAGCAGTGTCCTGTCCGATCTGCGGCTACAACATGACCGGTCTGAGCGAGGCTCGTTGCCCGGAGTGCGGTACAAAGTTCACCCTTGACCAGTTGATCGTGAGCCAGCCCAAAGCCGACACGCATGTCCTTCCCGAGGGGTAGATCGCGGGATGCTCAGGAACCCAGATCGACCTCCACAACCGGGGCCGCTGGTCTGCTCAGTCGAGCCCGAGTTCTCTCCATCGGCGGTTCACCCGCTCCTTGACCGCAGGCGACATGTCCAGGGACATCGGCCAGCGCCGAATCATGCCCTCCCCGGGAATCTTGCGCGTGGCGTCGATACCCATCTTGCTGCCGGCCCCTTCGAATGGCGCGGCGTGGTCGAGGATGTCCAGCGGGCCGTCGACAACGACCGTGTCGCGGCGGGGATCGACATTGGCCCCCACCGCAAACATCACCTGCTGCTCGTCATGAACGTCCACGTGCTCGTCCACCACGACGATGAACTTGCTGAGCATCATCTGCCCGGCGCCCCAGATGCTGTGAATCACCTTCCGAGCCTGGTACGGATACTCCTTGCGAATCTTGATGAAGGCGAAGTTGTGGAAGGCCCCGAACATGGGCAGGTGGTAGTCGATCACGTCCGGGATCAGGGTCCTCAGCAACGGCAGGAACACACGCTCGGTGGCCTTGCCGAAGTAATAGTCCTCCATGGGCGGCCGGCCGACGATGGTCGTCGGGTAAATCGGTTCGCGCCGATGAGTGATGGCGGTAACGCGGAAGACCGGGTACGGGCCGGATAGCGAGTAGAACCCGGTGTGATCACCGAAAGGCCCCTCGATGAAGCGGTCCTTCGGATCGACCTGACCTTCGATGACGATTTCAGCATTGGCGGGTACGTCGAGCGGGATCGTCTTGGCGGGCACCAGTTCGATGGCACCCTGATGAAGGAACCCGGCGAGCAGGAGTTCGCTGATTCCCGGCGGCAGCGGGCAGGTCGCCGCGTAGGTCAGGACGGGTTCGCCACCGAGCACGACGGCCATGGGCATCGGCTCGCCGCGGGCGGCCCACTTGCGGTAAATCCTGGCCCCATCATGGTGGACATGCCAATGGGCGGCCGCCAGCCGCGGGCCGAAAACCTGGACGCGGTACATGCCAACGTTGGTGTAGCCATCCTCCGGGTCGCGGGTGTACACCCCGCCAAGAGTAATGTAGCGACCGGTTCGACCCTCGGACCCGGCCGCCTCGACAACGGGCCCGCCCGACCGGCCAACCTCGGAAGGCTCGGACCCCAGATCGCCATCGTCAGGCCAGCACTGGATAATCGGTAGTGAGCCAAGATCGGCGTCATCGATGTGCACGACCTCCTGGCAGATGCCGCGTTTGACGACCTTGGGGCCGAGTCCAGCCAGCTTGGCGAGATCAGGCAGCTTCCTGAGTTTGTCCAGCAAGGTGGTGGGCAGCTCGGGCCTGAGAAGCTGCTGTATCCGTGCCCCAAGTTCGTCAAGATCCTGGCACCCCAGAGCCAGCTTCACACGGGCGTAGCTGCCAAACGCGTTGATCAGGACCGGAATCTGCGAGCCCCGTACCTTCTCGAAGAGCAGAGCCCAGCCACCCAACCCGCCGTGGGCCCGATCCGTGGACGGCGCTCCGGCCACCCCTTCCGGACACGGAGACTTCCCGATGCGATCGGCAATCTCGGTCACTTCCAGGATCGGGTCAACCTCGGGCCGCACACGCCGCAACTGGCCGCGCCGCTCGAGTTCGACGACAAACGACTGAAGATCAGGAAAGGGCACTCGTACTCCTCTGCGTCCAGACCGGCGTCCATCGCGTCGCGGCCATCTTCGTCAGACACTAGGCAAGCAGGGGTTTGCGGCCCAATGCCCGGCGGGCATCGGCCACCTGCCCCGCATGGAAGGTGATGTGCAGCCCGATCATCGCGAAGACCTGCCCGACGGTGCCGAACATCGGCCTGAGTTCGGGAGGGCACTGTGCGGGCTTGTCGAGGTCCGCGTCGCTCATGGCCGCGAGAACCTTCAGCGTCTCAGCACGCACCTTCTCCCATTCGGCCAACAGGGCAGCCATGGTCGGGTACTTCCTGCTGTCAGCATCAGGCGCGCTGCCCATGCCAAACAGGGCCTCCCACTGCGCCGTCGGGCACGGCTTCCCCTGAACCATGCCGGAAACCATGCCGGCTTCCGAATGGACCACATGCCCGAGACACCAGAGGGGATGGTTGCCCTTGTTGGACGTGGGAAAGGTCGTGGGTGCATCCTGGATATCGCTGACCAGGGCCAGCATCCACCCCTTCGCGCTCTCCAGCGATGCCTTCAGTGCGTCCGAGGCCTTCATGAGATTCTCCTTCTGTTGGAGGAACCGAAACGAGTATTGTATGCCTTGAGTCGGAAGGGTCAAACGTCGCGGTTGTCTCGTCGGTCTCGGCGCGGTATAGTTAGGCGCCCCTCTCAGAGCAGGGGCGGCGGAAGACTGCAAGGAGAAATGCGAACATGCACTTTGAGGACCCGACCAGCACGCTGCAAACCCTTTCGGCCCGGATCGTCGCCATCCGGGACTCTCTTTGACTTGCCCGCCAAGGCCGTCCAGCGTCAGGAACTTGAGAAGAAGATGGGAGCTCCGGGTTTCTGGGAAAACCAGGAGACGGCGCAAGACGTTGTTCGCCAACTCAAGGCGGTCAAGGGCGTCCTTGATCCCGCGGCCGCCCTGGTCAAGGGCCAGGAAGATGCCGCCGCGATGCTCGAGCTCGCCCGAGAAGCAAACGACCCGGAAGCCTACGCGGAGTTGGACAAGGAGCTTATCAAGCTGCAGGAGCAGCTCGACGCAGTCGAACTCATGACCTTGCTCTCCGGCAAAAACGATGCCTGCGACTGCTTCTTCAGCATTCAGGCGGGAGCCGGCGGGACCGAGGCCTGCGACTGGGCGGCGATGCTCCTCCGGATGTACCTGCGCTATTTCGAGCGGCACGACTACAAAGTGTCAGAACTCGCCCGCACCGACGGCGAGGAGGCCGGCATCCGCAGCATCACCCTCAAGGTCGAGGGATCCTACGCCATGGGCTACCTGTCCTGTGAGCGCGGCGTCCACCGCCTGGTCCGAATCAGCCCGTTCGACGCCAATAAACGCCGTCACACCAGCTTTGCGGCCGTGGACGTCCTCCCCGTTCTGGACGAACTCGACGTCGAGCTCAAGGAAGCCGAACTTGACATCGTCTACTTCCGCCGCGCGGCGGGAGCCGGCGGTCAGAACGTCAACAAGGTAGCGACGGCCGTTCGCGTCAAGCACATTCCGACCGGCATGATCGTCGAATGCGTGAACGAACGCAGCCAACAGCAAAACAAGCGGGTGGCCATGGCGATCCTGCAGTCTAAAATCGAACAGGTCAAGCAGGCCGAGCGCGACCAGGAGTTACAGAAGCTCTATGGCGATCGCGGCGAGATCGCGTGGGGCAACCAGATCCGCAGCTACGTGCTCGACGACCGGCGGGTCAAGGACCACCGGACCAATCACGAAACCGGCCAGCCGGAGAAGGTCCTGGACGGAGACCTGCAGCTGTTTATTGAAGCAGAGCTCCAACGGCGAGCGAAGAGCCGCAAGAATGGATAGGCGTTCGGCGACCTGAAACCAGCGATGGGGTCGCCGGCTATGGAGATCTCCCGATGGCTCGCGTAGCAGTGTGTCTGTCAGGATGCGGCGTCAAGGACGGCTCGGAAATTCACGAGGCAGTTCTGACACTTCTGGCACTGGATCAAGCCGGCGCCCAGATCGTCTGCTGCGCCCCGAATGTCGACCAGCCGGCGGTGGTCAACCATTTGACCGGGACAGCGTCCAGGGAGAAACGTAACGTCCTGGTGGAGTCCGCCCGCATCGCCCGAGGCATCATCAAGGACCTAGCCACGGTTCACGCCCGCGATATCGACGCGCTCGTCTTTCCCGGCGGGCTGGGCGCGGCCAAGAACCTCTGCACCTTCGCCGACGATGGCCCCACCTGCAAGGTCAATCCTGAAGTCCAGCGCATCATCGGTGAGATGCTCGCGGCCCGCAAGCCGATCGCCGCGATCTGCATTGCACCGGCCATGCTGGCTCGGGCTGCGGCGTCGCAGGGCATTCACGCCGAGGTCACCATCGGTACCGACCACGCCACCGCCGCGGCCATCACCAAAACCGGGGCCAAACACAGGGACTGCTCGTGCACCTCGTTCGTCGTCGACCATGAGCACCGCATCGTGACCACGCCCGCCTACATGCTGGGACAAGGACCCGCCGAGGTCTTCGAGGGAATTCGCGGACTGGTCAGCGAGATCATGAGAATGGTCAAAGGCGGTTGAAGGCTCAGACCGATCCCACACTCGATCGTTCCAGGAGCACCGGGGGAACCAGCGTGTGCCGAGGTTCGCCGCTCTCCCCGTTGACGCGCTCGACGAGCAGCTTCGCGGCCGCCTGGCCTATGAGCGTGCCGGAACAAGTCACCTGGGTCACGAAGCCCGAAGCACTGCACCACAACGGCAGGTCGATACCGATGATCGAGCACTCGCCCGGCACACGCCGCCCGTGAGCGTTGAGAACCTGGTACGCGATCAGGCTGGCTCCGCCATCCGCCGCAAATATCGCCGTCGCCCCTCCCCGCTCAAGGGCGTCGATCAGCAGACGACATGACTGGAACTGCCCGGCATCAGCCTGCCGCACCTGCTCAGGGGTGAGAATCAGTTCCTCGACCCTCGTCTGCTCGCAGGCGGAACCGGCGGCCTGGCTGAACGCCACCATCCGATCCGAAATGGCCTGGCTGGACTCGCTCTGATGGAGACAGATCGCCCGGCGATGGCCGTGCCGGTAGAGGTATTCCCAGGCCGACCGGCCAACGGCACAATTGTCGAGGTCCACGTACCATCGAGGCCGGTCCTGCGATCCGGCATCAAACAGGCTGATGCAGGGCACGCCCGCCTCTTCCCAGCGGGCCACGTGGTTCACCCAGGTCTCGGGGTGCACTGCGGCGATCACCCCGGAGAGCCCCGACCGAACAATCAGATCAAGTTCATGAGCCGAGGCCGGCAGACCGGAGGCGGGATTGGGGCTGGTCAGCACCACCGGATAGCGATGATCCTGGCGCGCCGCGTTGGCGATGCCCTCGCAGACCTGCCACATCATGATGGACTGCCCACCGTCCGGGGCCGCATCCCCGCGCCGAACGAACTCGAAAAACACGCCAAAGAACGGCACTTGCCTGCGACGCAGCGAGGTCGCCAGCAGACTTGGGGCATAACCGATCTCCGCAGCAACCTGCTGGACACGGGCGATCGTATCCTTGGCATAACGCGAGAAATGCGGCTCCACCCGCCGGAGGATGTAGCTGACGGTGGACGGGGCCACACCCACGCGACGGGCAACGTCACTGAGCGTCACTCGGGGTGCTAAGTTCTTGGTCTTCAATTACTTACCTACCCTGCCCGGCAGAACGGGCCCTTGTTCTGAGCGTCCAACGCCATCATCGGCCAAGCGGCGGACCAAGTGCTGTTCTCGTGCTTTCATTCCCTCCTACAATCGTTTATACTACACATCGGGTCTGCAGGAATCGAGAAACAGACGATATCGGTTCCCGGACTTCTTTTCCAGTCGGTTTGCGGAAAGGAGGTCATGCGTCCGTCCGAGGCGAGGTCGGGGAAGGGATCCCGCCGCCACCCCATCCGAGGAATCGCATCTCGGTTCAACCGAGCATGCCCTGGCAAGCGAGCCGCTTTCCCCACCCCACGTCGATGAGCGCTCCGCAGGTCCTCCGTGGAGGCCTTCGCACCGGGCACGCGCCGTTTCGGCCGTCCCCACTCGTCGTGCCAGGCGGAGCCGAGGGAGTCTGAGCCCCCTGTCGCCAGCCCTGGGTGCGCGGGGCGGAACGGTGCTGGGTTCTCGCAAGAAGGAAGAAGCGATGAAGAGAGCGAAGTTCAACAATCGAACAGGTTGGCCGGCGCGGGCGTGCGCAGCCGTCGGCGTCCTCGTGTTTCTGGGCTCGCCCGTCGAGGCGGCCGAGTTGCTCATCAGCAGCTACAACCCCAGCGGTGCCGTCAGTCAGGTCCTGCGCTACGACGCCGTCACCGGAGCACCCATGCCCGCTTACGACGCTGGAGTCGCCGCGGGCGTGTTCATCGGCCCTACGGTGCCCGGCGGTCACGGCGAACTGAGCAAGCCGTATGGCCTGCTGCTCGGAAATGACGGGAACGTCTACGTGGCCAGTCTGGGCACGAACAGTGTCAAGGTGTATGACGGCACGACGGGGCACTACCTCAAGGACTTCGTCGCCGCCGGCAGCGGCGGGCTGAGCGGACCCTGGGGCATGTGCTGGGGCCCAGACGGCAACCTCTACGTTGCGAGCAGCAACAACAGTCAGATTCTGCGCTACGAAGGTCTCCACAGCGCGACGCCCGGAGCCTTCATGGGCGTGTTTGCCAGCGGCGGTGGACTCAGCGGTCCGCGTGGCGTCATGTTTGGCAACGACCAGTGGACGGGACCCGGCCAACCGCCGGGCCCGGCCCAGGATGGCTACCCCGATCTGTACGTCGCCAGCACCACCAGCGGCAAGATCCTGCGCTACCACGGCCAGACCGGTGCTTACGTGGATGTCTTCGCCGATGTCAAGACGTACTGCCTAGGGGCCCAGCCCACCTACATGGTCTACGAGCAGTTCTTCCGCAGGAATGACCCATGGTACAACCAGCTGTACACCGGCAACGCCCTCATCAGCACCACGAGTAACATCCAGATTCACCAAGGCAGCTCTTCCGACATGGAAAGTGCCGGCATGGGCCTTCCAGACCACGGTTTCTACGGCGCGTTCCCTAACACCGGCAATATCAACTACAACGGAAACCCGGTCTGGGGACCCAACCACAGCCCGGCTAACTCCGGCGAGAAGAGGCAATCCCTGTTTCTGCCCGACTACTGGGGCGGGGCGATCAGACTGGTCGGGGCCAACGAAGGCTCCATCGCGCCGCTGATCCCCTCCGGTGTCAGCCGTCCGCAAGGCCTGCTCATCAAGTGCGGGCGCCAGCCGGGCACCCTCATCCGAAAGGTCACACAGAACCGGCTCCTGTGGGGAACCGTCGGAACGGTCCGGCTGCAGGGCGACAATATGGCCGGCCTCATGCCGAGCACCGGGGGAAGCGTCTCGCTCAGGAAGATGCGCAACGAAGGCGTCGCCGATGGCACTGCCACGATCCCCGGCCAGAACTACCAGTTGTCCGGCGACGACCTGCTGGTGGATTTCGATCTGACCAGTCCCACGATCGAGGCGGGGCGCTACAGCATTCAGCCGAACGATTCCTGCCGGAATGCGATGTGGTTCCCCGAGGCTGTGCTGATCTACCTGCCGACACTCACCAATGCCAGCTTCGAGGAAGGCTGGACCACGGAGCCGCGCGAGAACAACAACATCTGCGTCAATCCCAGCCAATGGGACGCGACGGGAGGCGGCAACAAGAATCGCCCCAAGCACTGGGACCAGGCCTGGGGCGGCACCGGATTCGACCCCGACGGCGGCGGAGATGGCGCCAATCAGTTCGATCTGAAGCGCGATGGCAACATCTGGCATCCCTGCGACGGAGATCATGTCCCGGGCTTGACCGGCCTTCACTACGCGTCGCTCCAACACAACTTCACGCTGGACCAGTACTACAGCGGCATGTACCAGTCCATCGCGGCTCCCGAGGTCGCAGGTCAGACTTCGCTGACCGACTACAGCATCTACATCGATGCATGCGTGGCCAGCTGGCAGCAGATCAGTAGAGGCCAGATCCGCCTGATCGATGGTGACAATTACAGCGGTGCGCTTGTCGCCCAAACCGACATCCCCAACACGCAAAGCCTCGGCAACGGCCTGATCCGATCGCCGGAGTTCAGGGCTACCGTGCCGGCAGGCTATGTCTATCAGTCCAACCCGCCCATCCTGACAATCGAATTCGTGTGGATCCACTCGGGCCCGGACGCCGGGCCGCCAGAATGGGGAAACGTGGCAGCCTTCCACCTCGACAACGTCCGCAGTTCCTACGACTGCACCCGGTCACCATGGGCGGACGCGGACGGCGACGGAGACGTCGATCAGCGGGACTTCGGATCGTTCCAGCAATGCTACACCGGGTCCGCCGGGCCGGCCGGACCGGGCTGCGCATGCTTCGATCGCGATCATGGGGGACTGATCGACGAGAACGACTTCATCCGGTTCCAGGACTGCTTCACCGGCCCCGCCATCGTGACGGAACCAAGCGCGGACTGCCGCTAGGCTCATGCGCCGGCAACAACGGATGCCTCATCGAGGAATGCAGGCGGCCGTGCACCAAGGACTCGCCCCCTCGGGCGGCCGCCGGCGCCAGGGTTGGACCTGTGCCCTGCGCCACAACGGAACCTCCAGCGGAACCGCGAAGGCACGCACTCACGAGAAGAGGTTGAGGACCTCGTCGATGGTCTCGGTGAGCTGGTGAAGATCGAACGGCTTGGCGATCGTCGCGGCGAACTTGTGCTGCTGGTAGACGCGCTGGTCACCTTCGGTCAGGCTCGCGCTCATGGCAACGAGCTGCGTGCCCGACAGCTCGGGATGGCTGCAGAGAAACATCGACAGCATCCCAGGCTCCATGCCCGGCACATCGACATCGACCAGCAGGAGGTGCGGGCGGGACTGTTCAACCAGGACACCGGCCTCAAACGCCGATCCCGCCACGCGAGCCTCGTAGCGCCCGGTGTCGTTGAGCCCGCGCTGAACGAGGCCGGCGAGATCGGCCTCGTGATCAACGATCAGGATCCGCATCAAGCCAGTCTCGATGCCGTCCAGCGGAATCCCGTGAACCTTCATGAAACGTACAAGCTGCGGGAGCGGAATGCGCCGGTCGCGGCTGCCGGGAATGCGATAACCACGCAGCTGCCCGGTGTCAAACCACTTGGACACCGTTCGCGGCGCAACCTTGCAGATCTTCGCAACTTCACCAGTGGTCAACACGGCTTTCGGCTTCGTCACCGCACCGCTCCTTCCGTTATCAGACCGACCCGCATATCCCCCACACACGTCATAGACCCTATCCCTATTTCGGTCGTTACGGACCGCGAGTTGGGCTCGATTTCGCGGCAAGACCACCGGCGCGTCGGCTGCCCGGGCATGACCACAGGGCGGGCCTTGATTCATCCGCCCGAGGCCGACAAAGTGAGGCTTCTGCCGCGGGGCAAATGACCTACCCGGAGCCACAATGAAGTCTGCGTCCGATATCTCCCCGGCTGCCGTGTCGCTGATCGTCCTGACCGTGGTGATTGCGCTGTGTTCCAGCCTTGCCTGACGGGCGCCGGCGACCCCGGTGGCCTGTACGATCAACTCCTCGGCGTCTGCCAGTGTCTGGACGGAACCGGCGCAGCGAGCTTTCCCGACCGATCCGTCGATGCAATCGACCTTGCCAGCTTCGTGAAGTGCATGACGACCGGAGGTCAGGGGCTCCCTGCGGACACCGCCTGCGACAACTGATGCACCTCGATGGTTAACAATGGGTGCCGTGGGCCAGGCTGGTCTCATTCCGTCTGGCCTTGCCCTTCCCCCCACGCTTGCGCGAGAAACGAGACACGCATTCCCCCAATCCGGCTCAGTCTCTATGTGCTCGCCTTGAGACCGCAGCGCTATCCCTCGAGTCGCGTCTCTCAGACGCCCGCCCGTAGCCATCGGGCCAGGTCCTTGGCGAAGTACGTGATGATCAGATCCGCTCCTGCCCGGGCGATGGCCAGCGTGGTTTCGATGGCGGCCCCCTGCTCACTGATCCAGCCGTTAGCCGCGGCCGCCTTGATCGCGGAATACTCGCCGCTCACGTGGTAGGCGGCCGTCACCATGCCGAACTCCTGCTTCACCCGCCAGATGATGTCCAGGTAGTTCATCGCCGGCTTGACCATGACAATGTCCGCCCCCTCTTCGACATCCGCGGCCACCTCGCGCAGGGCCTCGTCGCCGTTGGCGATGTCCATCTGGTAGGTCTTGCGGTCACCGAACCGGGGCGGAGACTCGGCCGCATCGCGGAACGGGCCGTAGTAGCTGCTGGCATACTTGGCGGCATAGGCCATGATCGGCAGGTGGGAGAATCCAGCCTGGTCGAGCCCGGCCCGGATCGCTCCCACCCGGCCGTCCATCATGTCCGACGGGGCAATGATGTGGGCCCCCGCCTTGGCATGCGAGACGGCCTCCTTGACCAGCAACGGCAGCGTCGCATCGTTGTCGACGTCGCGGAAACCGCCCCGCTCGAAAACCGCCCCGCAATGGCCGTGGTCGGTGTACTCGCACAGACACACGTCCGTGACGACCAGCAGATCGGGACAGGCCTCCCGGATGGCCCGGGTCGCTCGCTGCACGATGCCGTCGTCGCGGTAGGCTTCCGATCCAACAGCGTCCTTGTGCGACGGGATGCCGAACAGAAGCACGGCCGGGATCCCCAGCCCCGCCACCTCGCGGCATTCCTCCACAACCGCATCGACGGATAGCTGGAACTGACCAGGCATCGACGGGATCGGGATGCGTATCTCACTCCCCGGCCGCACGAAAAGCGGGTAGATGAACCGGTCCACCGACAACCGAGTCTGCCGAACCATCCGCCGCAGGGTCGGATGATATCTGAGCCGACGCATCCGAGTCACGGGAAATGCCATGCGATGATCTCCCCATGCCTGAGCAGTCACCTCAGGCCAGCCCACACCACGAGAATCAGTGCAACCAGGACGGCCACGGTAACCGGCCAGAACCAGCCCCGCGAGCGCAGCTCCGCGCCTGGATAGTCCTCCTCCGACCATTGCCCGCAGGCCGGACACCGGTCAGCGTCGTCATAGACCTCCTCGCCACAGTGGCGGCACTTGATCGACTCGTCGTCGCCCTCGAGGTCAATGTCCTGCGGGAGGTCTCGGGTATCGTCGTATTCCTCAGGTGGCATGGGGTGTCTCCGGAGGCTTGGTCCTGGCCTGCCCAGCCGATATCTGGAAGGCAAGCTGCTCGAGATGGACGGCCAGGTCAACGCCGGCCAAAGCCACAGGACCAGGAACCGCCAGCGTGGTCGGGGCGAAATTGAGGATGCCCTTGATCCCAGCCTGCACCAGCCTGTCCGCTATCGGCTGCGCGACCTCGGACGGAAGACACAGGATGGCGATCTCAATCCGCAACCGCCGGACGACCTCCGCCAGCGATTCCAGGGAGAGCACCTCCAGTTCAGAACCCGACCCGACCTTCTGGCCAACCTTGTCAGGATCGTTGTCGAGCACGGCGACGATCTCGAAGCCCTTCCCGGCGAACCCGCGATAGCTGACCAGTGCCCTGCCGAGATTACCTGCTCCAACGAGGAGTACGTTCCAGACCCGATCGGTTCCCAGGATACGGCGTATCTGAGCAATCATCTCTTCGACCCGATAACCCACGCCCGGGTGCCCGAACTGGCCGAAATTCGCCAAGTCCTTCCGCACCTGGGCATCGGTGAGGCCCAAGGTCTTGCCGAGTTGAAGACTGGATACCGTGCGACGCTGCTGGCGAAGGAGGCCTTCCAGTTCGCGGAGGTAAAGACTCAGACGGCGAACCGACGGTCCGGGCACATGAGCGACGCGACCCGGCCGACGGTCAGCGTCTGGCAGTCCCGCGCGGGCTTCGTCGGAGGCCATAGGCTTCACTCTACTGAGTTGCGAAGGCCTTCGTCAAGTAACCCCTGGCTGAAAAGACGCGTAAACTCTTGACTAGCCGACCCTTGTTCTCACCTCCCGTGCTTGACATGCCGGGGGCGGTTGGGTTAGTTTCCACACTTTCGACAATGTCCCGGTGCGAGCATGACGATCATGAAGTGGATGGTCAACGAGCGGCTAGCCTATCTATGTCCCTCCTCCCTGGCTCTTCTGTTGCTGTTGGGGGCCTCTGCAGTCGCCCAGGAAGCGCCCAAGGAGCCCAACTGGACCGAGATGCTCAAGAAGGGGCTGGCAGGCAAGGAATCGCTGGACCGGCGGGCCGCTCAGCAGTGGCTGGACACCCAGGTCCAGCAATTACTCACCGGCGAGGATCCCAAGACCGTCCAGGCACTCGGATCAAGCCTCTACACCAAGTTGACCGGACACTACCAATCCAAAGACGCCAGCAGGGAGTTTCGCACCGGCCTCGCCGAGATTGTCGCGGAGTCGTTCACCAGGCAGTACAAGCCCTCCGCGGATAGCGCCAAGCCCCCCCATCCGTTGGGTGCGGCCATGGTGCTGATGATGCTCAGGGACTTCAAGCAGCCATCGTGCCTGCCCGGCTTCAAGGCAGCCCTGGCCGATCCCACACCCGGCCCAAGGCTGGTGGCGGCCGAGGGAATAGCTGGGATCAGGGAGCAACTGAACGACCAGGAGTGGGCCGCCCTGGTGGCGGAACTCCAGAAGACCGCGGTCAAGGAGACCAGCAGTGTGACCTTGAGCCGCATCTACCGCGCCCTCATGGTCGAAACCGCGAACCGAGCCGATGCCGTCATCCCGGTCCTGAACGGGATCCTGGACAGCCGGCTCGCGTCCTATGAGAAGGAACTGAAACGCCCGGCGGAAGCGGACGGCGAACTGGTTGCCTGGCTGGCTCGACGAGTGGAGAAGATGAACAACCCGGCGGTGCGAACGGGAACCCTGTCGCGGGCCGCACGGCTTCTGGCAGACTCCGTCGACGCGTTGGCCAACGATCCATCCGACGGTGAATGGCAGGAACCGCTTGAGCGGCTGATCATCACCGTCGAGCCGGCCGTCGAATCCCTGGCCAAGACTATTGCTTCCAACCCCAACACCGCGCTGCCCAAACCCAGCATTCGAGACGCTCTGACCACCGGCGGCAAGGCCCGTCGGAAGCTGATGACGGACGCCCTGGGAGCGCTCATCGGGACAACGGGAAAGCCCGGGGCCTTGAATCAGAACCCCTTCAATCTGCCGGTGGGCCTCGACATCCAGCGAACGCCACGTCCAGCAACCACCTCCGCGCCGGCGTCCGGGCCCGCGAAGTAAACAACCATCCGGATCGTTCACCTCCCACTCCTGGTCGCTAACAGGTGCCTTTTCGCTTATAATGACCGGCGGCCGGCTGGGCAGGCGATATCCCACCGGCCTTGTTGCCGTCTGAACGGCCTTGGTCGTTTTCACAGCGTTCGGGTTGCCGGATCCGCACATGTCTTTGCCCCTGGTCACGATCGTCGGTCGTCCCAACGTCGGCAAGAGTTCGCTGCTGAACATGTTGGCCGGACGCCGCATCAGCATCGTCGAGCCAACGGCGGGCGTCACCCGGGACCGAATCCAGGCGGTCTGCGAACACAACGGCTTCTACTTCGAAATCGTCGATACGGGCGGCTACGGCATCGTCGATCGGGACGACCTCAGCGACCACGTCGAGCGACAGATCGCCTACGCCGTGCAGCAGGCCACGCTGATCCTCTTCCTGGTCGACGGCAGGGAAGGTGTGGTCCCGCTGGATCTGGCCGTGGCCCAGTGGCTTCGCGGATGCAAGAGTCCCGTCCTCCTGGTCGCCAACAAGGTGGATGCGTTCAACGTCCCCACTGAACTGGGCGATTTCCCGCGCCTGGGCTTCGGCTCCGCCTTGCCGGTCTCCGCCCTGCACAACCGCGGAGGAGACGAGATCAAGGACTGGATCACCCGCCACCTGCCGGACACGGGTGAGGTACCGCCCGAGCCGGTCATGAAGCTGGCCATTGTCGGCCGGCGCAACGCAGGCAAGAGTACCTTCATCAACGCCTTGGCCGGCCAGGAACGAGTCATCGTGTCGGAAGTACCGGGTACGACCCGGGATGCCGTGGACGTTCGTTTCGAGCGCAACGGTCGGCCGTTCCTGGCCATCGACACGGCTGGCCTCCGCAAACGCAGCAAGATCGCGGACGACATCGAGTATTACGGCTTCCACCGGGCTCAGCTTTCCATCCGCCGGGCCGACGTGGTGCTGTTCCTGATCGACTCGACGAGCAAGGTCGGGCACGTCGACAAGCAGCTTGCGGAGTACATCGCTGACCAGCACAAGCCGTGCATCCTGGTCATCAATAAATGGGACTTGGCCAAGGACCAGGCCACCACCGGAGACTACGGCGATTACCTGCTGAAGGTCATGCCTTGGCTGGACTACGCGCCGGTCGCATTCACAACCGCCAAGGACGCCAAGAACATACAGTCGGTGATCGACCTGGCGACCGCCCTGTTCAAGCAATCGCACACCCGGGTCGGGACCGGCGAACTGAACAGCGTCATCGAGGGCATCCTGAGCGAGACACCGCCCAGAGCCAAGCACGGTCGCGGCCAGATCAAGGTCTTCTACGCGACACAGATCTCCGTGGGCCCGCCCACGATTGTCCTTTTCGTCAACGACCCGGCTCGGGCGTCACGGAACTTCGAGCGGTTCCTCATCAACCGATTGCGCGAAGCCCTGCCCTTCGCGGAGGTGCCGATACGGCTCATCTTCCGCGGGCGACAGAGAACCGGGCGAGAGTATCGAGCGGCGACGGGTGAACTGGCGGAGCATGCTGACGGGAAATAGACCATGAGTATCCACGTGCAGTGTGAGAAGTGCGGGCGCGGGCTGGTTGCTCCGCGCGAGGCGGCCGGCAAGCAGGGCAAATGCCCGCAATGCCAGAGCGACGTCTACATACCGACTCCCGAAGAGGAAATCGAGGAGTTGCCGCTCGCCCCAGAAGACGAACGCGATCGGGAGCGCGAGGCTCGGCTGCTGGCCGAGCGCCGGCAAGTCGACCATATGCTCGCCCACGAAACCGCCGGCCCGGACGACGCGGCACTTCGCTCGCCCGCACGCACCGGCGGACCAGCACCCGGAACCGGGCGAACCACCGTGAAGGGAGTTGTACTCGCCTACCTGGCCGCCATGCGCGATTCGGATCTCGCCCGCGCCGAACAAGCCCTGACCCTGCTGGCCGACCATCGCGACGAGACTCTCAAGGTCATTGAGCGGCTGGCCGCCGACCAAATCCCCCCACCGGAGATGGCCGGCGTTCCTGTGGCCGTTTACCAGGGGTTCCTCAAAGGCCTGCACGCCAAGATATGAGCGTGGCGGAGAGGCATGGCCCGACGTCATTCCTCGCCCGCTTGGGGGGGTCGGACCCGACAAACGACAAGAACCCCTCTCCCACGGTAATCCGCGGGAGAGAGGTCCTCGTCAAACGTCAGACACGGTTCGTCATCAGCCCGGAGACTGCAAGGCAGCGGGCTGCAAGCTACTCGCCGGAGCCCTCACTTCAGCTCGCCCTTCTTGGTCGGCTTCTCGTCGGATTCGTCTTCCTGCATCTCCATGTCCATGCCTCCCTGCGAGCCCATTCCGCCCATCAGCATGGGCATGAGCGGAGCGGCCATCTCCTTGACCGAAAGCACCAATTCCATCGGCACGATCACATGGACTTCCTGAGCGGTGGCATCGACCTTGTTCGAGGTCATCGCGATTGGAGCGGCGTTCTTCATCGCCAGCGGGAAGGGCAACGGCTGGTTGAGCTTCACCGAAACCGCGCTGATCAGGGCCAGCAGCTGGTCCACGTTGAAGTAGACCTCGGCATTCTTGGGGCCACCCGGCAGTCGCTTCGCGATCTTCTGGATGCTCTCGCTGGCACTCAAGGGTGATTCGGCCTTGGCAATGTGCTGGGCGATCTGTTCGAAGCGCTTCGCACCACCACCCAAAGTGGCCAACACGTACTTGTCGCCGACCGCGCCTACCCGGAAGAGAATCCCGTCCGGCCCGGCGATGGACTTGATCTGGTCGAGGCTTTCCTTCTCGTCTTTGATGTCCGGCAGTTTGGCCAGATCGACGACCAGTTGATCGACACTCGCCCCGCCGATCTGCTCGGCCTTGGCCTTCCACTGGATCCCCTCGGATATCGCCTTGACCTCGTCGTCCTCGAGGCCCTCCTTCTCCTTGGCGACCTTGAGGGCGGCATCCTTGGCCTGATCGAAGATCTTGTGAGAGTCCTCTTGCCATTGTTTGGCATTGTCCGTCTTCAGGATGGCAGCCACGCCAATCAGTCCCTGGTTATCGGCGGCTGGCAGGCCGGAAACGCTCACGCTCGCGGACTCGAAGCCGCCCAGAACCTTCACCAAGCCGCCCTTCAAGGCGCCCAATTCCCCCTCACTCAGGGCCTCGCCGACCGTGCCCTTGACCAGCAGCTGATCGAGGGCCTCCTGAATCTCCTTCTGCCGAAGTTCCAGCGAATCGGCACTGACAACGCCCATCGCCAGAATCGCGGGCTCGTTAGGCAGGCCAAAGAGCAAGCTGCCTTCCGCACCCTTGACCGCAGCCATCTGTTTGCCGATCTCCGAACTCGGATCGGCTCGGAAATAACCGCTGATGTCCAGGCCTCGCTGGTCGACGGAGATGGCAACGGAGGCCTCGGTCGCGGAATCGATCGCTTTGCTAACCTGCTTGAGGCTTTGCTCCGTCGCCTCTTCATCACCCTCATTGGCCATGCCCATCACACCTTTGAGCATCGACTCAACTTCCTCGCGGATCTTGGGGGAGAAGCCACGGAAGTTCGCCCAGCCGAACACGTCCCGCTCGGCGAACGCCTTGGCCCGCTCAGGAGCCATCGTCTTGATAATCCCCTCACCCTTAGCCGCAGCGATCGCCTTCAGCGTCTCCTCCTGCTGGGTGAGCACTACGAACTTCTGGACGGGCACGGCAAGGAAAGACTCCCCCATCAGGGTCACCTTGGCCGGTCCGTCACCCTTCTCGCCGCCCAGATGCTCGATCACCGCGGCTGGATCACCCGCGGGCAGGAAGATGGCGGCCTTCTCGGACATCGCTTCCACGCTCTCAACGTCACGGCAGTTCAGCAGCACGATGGCCGCACCACCCGTGGTGTCGACCCCTTCCTTCAGGCCGGCGTTCTCCTTCGCCCAGTCCAGCGGACCCGGGAACATGCCGTCAGGACCACCCAGAGGGAAACCCAGAGCGCGGGCGATCCCGATCACGTCCTTGTCCAGTTCGTCCAGACTGCGAATCGCCAGGAATGCGGTTGCATCCTCCGGGATCGCCTTGAGAAGAGCCGTGGGCGAAGCGGGAACACCCGCCGGCTTGTCCGCCTTGGCAGCGGGATCCTGAGCCCAGGTCGCCGCCGTCATCGCCAGGAAGGCGACCATCAACAGCACGCTACTTGTCCATTTGGTTTTCTTCATACGCATCATTCCATTCCTTCTTTGAGGTTTCCCTACCAGACCCAAAGGCGGCAAAACGCACCGTACTGCATACCCGTCCCGCGAAGTGCCGTCAAGCACCGGGGTAATAGAGAATAGACACCTGTGCCGACTGGAAGTATCCAAATCCGCTGAAAAGCCGCTGTCGCCACCTACCCGTAAACGCGCCAAGACACTCCCGCATCACGAAAAAGCCTTCTCCGCCTTCCTCGAGCCGGCACATGACTGGGGCAACGGCGTGCCATCAGTCCGACCCTGCAGGCCGGATCATCCGGGAAACCCAGGGTTACCGGCCGCCGGAAGGGCGATGGTCGAAACCGGTAGCTCGAAGTACAATCCCGTTTTGATGGCGGGATGGCTTTCAGACCACCGGTGCTCCCGGCACCCCCCTACCGGCCGTGCGGGCGGATCAGTCCCGGTCTTCGCCGCCCTGGCTTGCCTTCTGGGCGCCTGCGTGCCACCTCCACCCCCTCTGCCTTTTCCCCCAATCTTCAATTTCCACAATCTTGACCCCGGGCGGGCATATCGCTCCGGCCAGCCCAACGCCATCGGGCTCACGCTGGCCATCCTGCAATTCAACATCAGGACGGTCGTGAACCTCAAGGGTGCAAGCCCCGGCGAATCATGGTACGAGTCCGAGAAGGCGGTCTGTGACGCCATGGGCGTCGTCCTGCGAAACCACACCATGGATGGCGGTACCCTGCCACCAGGCGAGACCCTGGGGGCCATTGTGGAAACCCTTCGAACTGCCCAATACCCGATCCTCATCCACTGCCAGATGGGCGCCGACCGCACCGGAGCCATTTCAGCCATCTACCGCATGGCCATCCTGGGGCACCCAAAAACAGAGGCCCTGGCCGAGCTCACTCCACGCTACTTCCACTCCCGCGAAGATACTCCCTGCATGGACAGACTGGTGGAGATCTATGAGCCCGGTCCGGACTGGCTGGCCCAGTACACGGAAACCGCAGGCACCATCAGTTGCGTGCCATGACTCTCCATCCCTGATTCGTATCCTGGACCGCAGGACTTGAGCCGCGACCCTTCAATCAGGATCTCGCACCCCTTGCTCCAACGCCGATCCTCTGAGCACGGCTCGAGTCCCACCGGGGCAAGCCCGATAATCCAAAGCACGCAAGCCGATGGCTCACCCGATCACAAGAACATGGGGAAAAACCTTGGGCGTACCACCCCATCCAGGTATAATCGCTGGTACATGTTCACGGCCATCGCCCGAGTGGGGTCTTCTGCCAGAAGGGGGCGATGACGAACCGTATGGCAACGGCCCACGGTCGATTATCGGTCATTGAGTACGTCGTGAGGGGTGGGGTGAGGCACAGCAACGTCTGCCAAAGCAGGTTCAATGCGGCTCTGCCGTGGTGCATCACGGCAGTCCTGCTCCTCGCCACCAGATCCTTAGCGCTCCAAGGGCAATCCTCCCTGGATCTACCCGTCGACGGCAACCCGGCGGATGTCAGCCGACTCTCCAAGGTCTTCGGGACAGATAGCCGTCAACAGGTGAAATCCACCACCTCGCCCCCCTGGTCCGCGATCGGCCTGGTCGTCAGTACCTGGGAGAACCGAGGGACCTGGGTCGGTACCGGCGTCATGATCGGCCGCCAGACAGTCCTGACCTGCGGACACAACGTCTGCGACCCCGCCGAGCGATGGGCAGACAGCATCCTGTTCGTTCCGGGCAAGAACGGCACGAGCGAGCCCTTCGGCCGGATCTCCGTCGTTCAGCGGTTTGCCTGGGATGCGTGGATCCAGAAGGGCGACGGGCAGTATGATCTCGCCCTTCTGGTTCTGGCCTCGCCGATCGGCATCCAGACTGGCCAGATGGACTATGCGGCTCAGCTCCCGGCCTTCTTCAGTAACCGGCTGCTCAACTCCGCCGGCTATCCGGGCGACCTGGCCGTCGAGTACGGCATGTACTCCGAGTCCGCGACGGCCCGCGAGGCGGACGGAAACCTCATCCTTCACACTCTGGATGCCACGGCGGGCCAGAGCGGGTCGCCACTCTGGAGCTACGACGCGAAAACCGACACTCGAACCATCGTCGGGGTCATGCGAGGTAGCCGCACGACCACCATCGCCAACGGAACCACGGTCGAATGGAACGTCGCGGTCAGGATCACCGAGCAGTTCGAGGCCTGGATCGCGGACCTGATCGCCGAGTATGACGGCGGCTCCACCAATCCCAGCCACGCCGGGACGGGTAGCACCGCTGCCACCCTGGGCCATCGATCCGACGGCTCGGGCTCGCTCGTCCCTGCCTGTGGAGCGGGCAGCTTCGGTCCTTTGGCCCTTACCCTGGCGACCTTGCCCCTGCTTAAACCGTCACGCCGGTCAGGCCACGGTTGATCGCAAGCCAAGCCTGGCGTATCCTTTGTGCACCTAGATTTCGGGGAGGTATGCGTCATGGTACGACGAGCGTCGAAGTACATCCTGCTGAGTGGGCTCCTGCTGGCCTGGGGCTGCGAACAGAAAGGTGATGCCACGTCCGCGTTCAACGAAGGCGTGGACGCCGGCGGCAGACGGTTGGTACCGATCAAATCGCCAACCCGCAAGGTCGACAAGGGCATGATTGCCGCCGCGGCCAGCATGGAGGAAGCCTCGGGCCGCAAGCCGGTCGGTGGAACCTCCGGAGCCGGCACGACCGACACCCCGGCGATTACCATTGATGCATCGACGCCCGACGGCGTCGTCAAAGCCTACGTGGAGATCGCGGCTGCGGGGAACGTGGCTCAGATGCCCGACCTCCTGGTGCCGGAGCAGGAGAAGATCGTCCGGCCCTTGGCCGAGACCCTTCTTCCACTGATGGACGCCTTCCGACAGCTGCAGGCTGCCTGGGCGGAGAAATTCCCGAACGATGCTTTCCCCGCAAATCAAGCCGGGACTCTGGTGGCCATCGGGGCTGCGAAGTACAAGGCAGGGAGCATCAACAAGACGAGTGACCAGGAAGCCACCGTGGACCTCGAGCCGGAGGAAGGCACTCAGGGCAAGGTCATCACTCTCAAGCTCAAACAGATCGACGGCAGTTGGAAGATCGAAGACCCGTCGGTCCCGCCACCCGACAAAGCCGAGGAGGAAATCGCCAAGTTTGCGAACTTCGTTCCCAAGCTTGCCGAAACGTTCCAGGACGTGGCGGCCAAGATCAGAGAGGGCCAACTGACCACCGCCAAGGATGCACAGGAGGCGTTCGCCAAGGCGTTCATGGCTGTCATGCTGCAGGGCCAGGGAGGCGGATCCGCAGATGGTGAGGCCCCGCCGCCGAACGAGGCCGCACCCAAGACCGACGAGGCTCCCACGGACAAGCCGGCGGACGACAACGCGGCCCCCCAGGCCGACCCGCTCGATGGGACCTATACCGGCCCCAACCAGCTGCGCAACAATCGCTGATCTCCGACATCCGTGTGTGATCCGAACTCATCATCCGTGAGCCCGCCGGCCCCGACTACGCCGACGGCCCGGTGGCGGGACGAGCTGCCTTCGCTGCTGCGGCTGGCCGCCCCCAATGTCGCCGGCACGGCGGCCGAGACGATCATGAGCTTCACCGATTTCGCGATCGTCTCGAAGCTCGGCCCGACCGTCGGCTCGCAAGCCCAGGCCGCGGTCTCGTCCGGCGGCATGATCTACTTCAGCTTCTTCGGTTTCCTCATGGGCATGATGGTCTGCGTGACCACGGTCGTCAGTCAGTCGCTCGGAGCCGGGCGGCTTCGCGACTGCTCGGCCTACGCATGGCAGGCCCTGTGGCTGAGCGTCATCGCCACCTGCGCCGGCTTCGCCCTGTGGCCCGTCATCCCAAGCCTTTATGCCCTGATCGGCCATGAACAAGCCGTCCGGGAGTTGGAGACCGTCTACACCCAGATCCGCCTGCTGGGACTTGGCGTGGCCGGTGCCTGCTTCGCCCTCGGGCACTTCTTCAACGGCATCCACCAGCCTCGTCACAACGCCTACTCCATCGTCGGCACAGTCGTCCTCAACGGCGTCCTGGCAGTCGCCCTGGTCTACGGCAAGTGGGGCCTTCCCGCACTGGGCGTGGCCGGAGCCGCCTGGGCCACGGTCATCGCCAACACCGTTCGCCTCATCTGGCTTCTCGGCGTCATGCTGTTCAGCAAGCCAACCGCTCCGTTCGAAGCGACCCGCACATGGCCGCTCAACCTGGAGAAGATGGGACGGCTCGTTCGCGTGGGACTCCCCTCCGGCTGTGCTTTCGTGCTCGACATCACCTCCTGGGCAGTTTTCCTGACCGTCATCATTGGTCAGTTCGGAACCGGCGCACTCGCCGCCACGGCCATCTGCTGGCGATACACCGAGCTGTCCTTCATGCCCGCCGTGGGCATCGGGCATGCGGTCGCGACACTGGTCGGGCGGTCCATCGGGGCCGGCCGGCCCGATTCCGCGCGCCGCCAGGCCTTCGCCGGCGCGGTTGTGAACATGCTCTACATGGGTACGCTGGCTCTCATCTTCACCTGCTGCGGCCGTCCGCTGGTGACCCTGCTGAGCACGGATGCGGCGGTGGTTGATCTTGGCAGCCGGCTGATGATCTTCGTCGGCCTGTGGCAGCTGCTGGACGCCGTCGCGGTGACCTACAGCAACGCCCTGCGCGGTGCCGGCGATACGCTCTGGCCAGCAGTCGTGGGCAGCGTCCAAGTCTGGGTATTCATGATCGGCGGGTCCTTCCTGATCGCCTATCTCAAGCCAGCGTGGGGGCCGTACGGACCTTGGGCACTGGCGACCCTGGACATCAGCATCGTGGGAGTGATTATGGCGGTTCGCTGGCGGCTTGGCGCCTGGGAGCACATGGACATCATCGGCCGGCAGAGCGCGGCCTTTCCGGCAGGGTCAATCGGGGCCCTCGACAGCCTGCCGTCGCCTCCTCGGGATGACACCTCGCCAGCCTAACCTCAGCCCAGACTGGAAGTTCCGGTGAATCGCTCTAGAATGGTCGGTTTGTGTCGCGCGGCAGGCCGGCAGACCCGGCTTGTCCGCTTGCCCGTGTCTGGGCAGGGATGGCGGCCGATCGCCGACGGCCGATGAGATCCCCCGGCCTCCGTTTTCGGCGTTCCCGGCTGCGACGCGCCTGCCCGCGGCGAGTCGGCTTTGGGCTTGAAGAGCACCATGTTCAAGGAAGTACCCGCACAATTCGATTTTCCGGTCGCCGAGCAGCATATCCTCGCGTTCTGGGAGCAGAACGGCATCTACGAGAAGTCGCTCCGGCAGCGCGAGGGTGGTCCGGCGTTCGTGTTCTATGAAGGCCCGCCGACCGCCAACGGCCTGCCTCACCCCGGTCACTGCCTCACCCGGATCATCAAGGACGTCTTTCCGCGCTACAAGACGATGAGCGGGCACTACTGCCACCGCAAGGGCGGCTGGGACACACACGGCCTGCCGGTCGAGGCCGAGGTCTGCAAGGGCCTCAAGATCCACACCAAGGAGGAAATCGAGGCCTACGGGATCGAGAAGTTCATTCAGCTGTGCCAGCAGAGCGTCTTCCGCTACATGAAGGAGTGGGAGGAACTGACCCGACGGCTGGGCTTCTGGATCAACCTGCCCGAGGCCTACGTCACCTATCACCAGTCCTACGTGGAGAGTGTCTGGTGGGCACTGGCCACGCTGTTCCGGCGCGGCCTGCTCTACCAGGGACACAAGGTTGTCTGGTGGTGGCCGCAGGGCGGGACGGCGTTGTCGTCGGGCGAGGTCGGACAGGGCTATCGGGAAGTGGATGATCCCTCCATCACCGTGCGGTTCCGAGTCAAGGGCGAGCCCAAGACCAGCTTCCTGGCCTGGACCACGACTCCCTGGACGCTGCCCAGCAACGTCGCCCTGGCCGTCCACCCGGAGGTCGACTACGTTCGGATCGCGGTGGAGGACGAGCAGTTCATTCTCTCCAAGCAGTTGACCCCCGCGGTTTTCAAGGGACTGCCGGTCAAGCTTGACCAGGACATCCGCACAGTTCGCGAGATGAAGGGAGCGGAACTGGTCGGCATGAAGTACGAGCCGATCTTCGACTATGCCACTCCACAGGGTGGCAGGGGCTGGGAGGTCATCTCCGCCGACTTCGTTACCCTCGACACCGGCACGGGAATCGTTCACGTGGCCCCCGCGTTCGGCGAGGATGACTACCGGGCCGCCCAGGAGCACGGCCTGGGCATGCTCCAGCTCATCGCCCCCGACGGCACCTTCGTGCCCGAGGCCAGGGATTTTGCCGGCCGCTTCTGCAAAGAGGCCGATCCGGACATCATCAAGTGGCTCAGGGACAAGGGTATCCTGCTCAAACGCGAGAACTACCGCCACGATTACCCCTTCTGCTGGCGGGCGGAGGAAGACCCGCTCATCCAGTACGCCCGCAAGAGTTGGTTCATCCGCACCACCGAGTTCCGCGACCGCTTCCTGGCCAACAATGGCAAGATCAACTGGCTGCCCGAGCACATCCGCGACGGGCGGTTCGGCAACTTCCTGGTCGACAATGTGGACTGGGCGCTGTCACGCGAGCGATTCTGGGGAACTCCCCTGCCCATCTGGCAGTGCGAGCAGACCGGCAAGCAGGAGGCCGTCGATTCCTACGCCGAGCTGCTGGCCAAGCCCGGGGTCCAGGGCACGGAGATCTGGGAGCAGGCCAAGAAGGCCAAGCCCGGCTTGGTCGACGATCTCAAGGTCCACAAGCCCTACATCGATGCGGTAACCTACGACTCCCCCTTTGCGCCCGGCGCCCGCATGTGCCGTGTACCCGAGGTCATCGACTGCTGGTTCGACAGCGGCTGCATGCCGTTTGCCCAGTGGGGCTATCCGCACAAACCCGGCAGCGTGGAGCTGTTCAGGCAGCGATTCCCGGCCGACTTCATCAGCGAGGCCATCGACCAGACCCGCGGGTGGTTCTACACTCTGCTCGCGATCAGCACCATGCTGTTCAGCAACGAACAAGACCCGTGTGGCGCCGGCGTCTCGCCGGTGAACAGCCGGTGTGTGACCGGCTGCCAGCCGGTCAAGTCCGACAAGATGCCAGACACCCACACGTTCGGCAAGGACTACCCCCACCCCTACCGCAACTGCATCGTGCTTGGCCTGGTCGGCGGCGAGGACGGCAAGAAGCTCTCCAAGAGCAAACGCAACTACAAGGAGCCGACCTACATCTTCGACCGCGAAGGGGCCGACGCCATGCGCTGGTCGATGCTCAGCAGCCAGGCTCCCTGGACCGGGGCACGGTTCAAGGAAGACGCCATCGCGACCGATCAGCGCGAGTTCCTCATCAAGCTGTACAACGTCTACAGCTTCTTCGTGATCTACGCGAACATCGACCGGTGGACACCGGCCACGGGCGATGAGAAGCCCCGCGAGTTCAGCGAGCTGGATCGATGGGTCCGGGCGGAACTGCAGCAGACAATCGCCGACGTGCGAGCAGCCATGGATCGCTACGAGAACTACCCCGCCTGCCGGCGGCTGGTCGATTTCGTCGAAGCCCTCAGCAACTGGTACGTTCGCCGCTCGCGCGAGCGGTTCTGGCGGTCAGGCATGGACGCGGACAAGAACGCCGCCTACTCGACGCTCTGGTCAACGCTGGCGACGTTGTGCAAGGCCGTCGCCCCGTTCACGCCCTTCTTCGCCGAGTCGCTGTACCAGAACCTAGTCCGATCGCAGCTGCCCGACGCCAAGGAGAGCGTCCATCTGTGCGATTATCCGGTACCAGACGAGAAGGCCGTCGACGGGTCCCTGCTTCAGGAGATGGCCATCGTTCGCGAGATCGCATCGCTCGGCCGCGCGGCCCGCATGGACGCCAGGCTCAAGGTCCGCCAGCCGCTGGGCGTCGTGGAAATCGTCCTGGCCGCCCCGGAGCACCGCCAGTGGCTCGACGGCCACCTCCCGCTGATCGCCGACGAACTGAACGTCAAGCGGGTCGAGTTTGCGGCAGACGCGGACCGGTACGTCCGCTATGAGATCAAACCTAACTTCAAGGCCATCGGCCCCAAGTTCGGCAAGCTCGGGCCGGCCATCAAGCAGGCCCTGGCGAAGGCCAACGCGGCCGTGCTGCGCCGGCAACTCGATGAGCAGGGCAAGGCGACTCTGACCGCTGCCGGACAGACGGTCGAACTGACCTCCGAGGACGTCCAGGTCACACTCAAAGCCAAGGAGGGCTGGACCGCGGCCCAGGGATTGCAGGTGGCGGTCGTGCTCAGCGCCGAAATCACCCCCGAGCTGAAGGCCGAGGGCCTGGCCCGCGATGTTGTCCACCTCATTCAGAGTGCCCGCAAGGACTTGCAGCTCGACTACCAGGCCCGCATCCGCATCCGAATGAACGCCACCGGCGAATTGGCCGCCGCGGTCCGACAGTTCGGCGCCTACATCCGGAGCGAGACGCTGGCCGAGGAGCTCACCCTCGACGAGCAGCTCACCGCCGGCAAGCACGCCGGCGAAATCGAAGACGCTCAGGTCCAGTTCTCGATCCAGGTGGTCTGACCGCATCACGAATGCGACCGCAGGGCAGGTGTGCGATCATGACATCCCAGAGCGAACGACTTCGAATCGCGGTCCTCATCTCCGGCGGGGGACGATCGCTGCAGAACCTCATCGACCGCATCAGACACGGCGAGCTGGACGTCGAGATCGCGGTGGTGATCTCATCGCTGTCCAAGGTCAAGGGCGTCGAGCGGGCGCGGGCGGCCGGGCTGCCGCTGGCCATTATCCGTACCCAGGATCATCCGGACGTCGAGGAGTTCAGCCGAAGGATCGCCGAGACGCTGGACGCACATCGGGTTGGCCTGGTCTGCCAGGCCGGGTGGACCTGCTTCTGGCGGATCCCCGACCGCTGGCTGGGCAAGGTCATGAACATCCATCCCGCCCTGCTGCCCAAGCATGGCGGAAAGGGGTTCTACGGGCACCACGTGCACGAGTCGGTGCTGGCGGCCGGCGAGCGCGAGAGCGGCTGCACCGTCCATCTCGCCAACAACGAATACGACGCCGGCCCGATCATCATGCAGCGGAAGGTGCCGGTCCTCCCCGGCGACACGCCCGACACGCTGGCGGAACGCGTCTTCGCCCAGGAGTGCATCGCCTATCCGGCCGCCATCCGCCTCTTCGCCAAGGGCCACCTGGTGGTCCAGGACGGCCAGGTGTATCTCCACCGTCCGGGCCGGGAACGGCTCATTCCGCCCCACCGCACCGGAACGGAGTGAAAGCCGAGAACCGACACGCCAAGAGCCGAATGGGGGAACAGCGCGATCCTCAATCGACAGTCAACAGTCCGTGATCGGTGTACGCACGTTCAACCTCGATCAAGGTCTTCACGGGTCAAGCGTCACCCGGTAGGCAGCGGGTGAACCTCAGCATGTCGCCTCGCTCACGCATCGCCGGAAGAAGCCGTCGAGCCTCGGATGTACCTCGCCGGGCAGCTCATGCAGGGCCTGGTAGTGATCCATGCCCTCCATGATCCAGAGCTCCTTGGGATCGCCCGCCGCGGCGTGGAGTTCCTCGGCCATGCGGAGCGGGACGATGCGGTCAGCGCTGCCGTGCATGAACAGCACCGGCCGAGGACCGATCCGCGCGACATGGTCGATCGGATCGAGGCCGTCGACCATCAGCCACTTGGGCACCCACCATCCGAGGACCAGAAGCAGCGGGTTCTGGCGAAGCGTCCATCGGGCAATCCGGCGATAGTGACTGAACGCCCCGTCCGTGGCCAGGCCGCGGATTTCCTGCCGCTGGGCGGCGAGGACGATCGAGATCGCTCCGCCGAGCGACTCGCCGAACGCAACGACACGGCGAGCATCCACATCGGGGCGGTTCAGCAGGTAGTCGAGAGCGGCATGGGCGTCGGCGAGCGTTCCGTCCCGGCTGGGCCACCCTTCCGATCGCCCGTAGCCTCGGTAATCGAAACACAGCACGTTCCAGCCCAGTGCCGGCAGCCAAGCCACGTTGCCGAGATGGGCGGTGACGTTCCCAGCATTGCCGTGGAGATGCAATACCGTACCAGTAGCCGGAGGGTATCCAGGGATGAACAAGCCGGCCAGGCGTGTTCCGTCGCCGGACGTGAAGCCCACCGACTCGCAGTCGACGCCGAGTTCCTCCGGCGTCGTGTAGACCTTGCGCGTGGGGTGATAGAAGAAACCGTCGACGTTCACCACGATGCAGCTCTCTCGCCAGCTCCGCCGCGGCCAGCTTCTTGGCGGCCGGTCGATCCACCTGGACAGGCTCAGGTTGTGTAGTCCGCGTTGATCTTGATGTAATCTCGCGACAGATCACAGGTCAGGACCCGGTCACAGGCCTTGCCGGCGCCGAGGTCAACAGCAATGCTCACGTGCTTCTGCAGCATCATGCGGCTCAGCTTGCGTCTGTCCAGATCCGGGGCCGGGGCCCCTTTTCTGAAGAGCGTCGTCTTGTCCAGCCGGATGACCACGCGTTCGGGCTGGTAGGCGACCCTGGTCTGCCCCAAGGCCTGCACGATCCGCCCCCAGTTCGGGTCTCCGCCGTGGACGGCCGTCTTGACCAGCGGACTCACCGCGATTGTTCGCGCGGCGGCGTGGGCGTCGGCGGGCGTCTTCGCCCCGGTCACACTCACTTCCAGCACGCGCGTGGCCCCTTCTCCGTCGGCCGCGATCTGGTAGGCGAGCGACTCGCAGACTTCACCCAGGGCCACGGCGAAGCAGATCTCCGCCTTCCTCGAATCTAACGGCAGGGCCAGGCCGCTGGCCATGATCGTCACCGTGTCGCTGGTCGACTCGCACTCATCGACGGTCACGCGGTTGAACGTCGGCTCGACCGCGGCCTGAAGGAACGTACGCAGCCTGGCGGCGGGCACGCCGGCGTCCGTGGTGAGATAGGCCAGCATCGTGGCCATGTTCGGGGCGATCATCCCGCTGCCCTTGCAGCAGCCGGCGACGGTCACGACCTCCTTGCCGATCTTGAATCGAGCGGTGGCCTGCTTGACCTTCAGGTCCGTGGTCATGATCGCCCGAGCGAATGACCGCCCGGCCCGAGCCGAGCCGGACAAGGCCTCCACCGCCCTGTCGATGCCCTTGAGGACCTTGTCCATCGGGAGGAACTGGCCGATCACGCCGGTGCTCGACGGCAACACGTCAGTCTCGTCCACGCCGATTCCTTCGGCTACCCTGCGGCACATCGCCCGGGCGTCGGCCACGCCCCGCCTGCCGGTGGCCACGTTCGAGCATCCGCTGTTGACCACGACGGCATGCAGGCACCCGTCGCGGACGTGCTCGCGACCCACGATGACCGGCGCCCCGCAGAACCGGTTGCGGGTGAACACTGCGGCGGCCGTACAAGGAACCTCGCTGGCGATGACGCCGACGTCGAGCCTGTTGGCCTGCTTGATGCCGGCCATGGCCGCGCCGGCCTCGAAGCCTCTTGGTGCGGTAATGGTGTGATTAGACAAGGCCCTCTGTCTCCTTCCGTCCGAACATGATGTTCATGTTCTGAATCGCCTGCCCGGCGGCCCCCTTGACCATGTTGTCGATAGCTGAGAGCACGATGATCCGCGACTTGACCACTCGTGCAGTCAGGTCGCAGAAGTTGGTCCGAGCCACGTCGCCCGTCCGGGGCGGGCTTTTGCGAAGCCGCACGAAGGGCTCGTTCTGATAGGTCTCGGCAAATACCTGCATGACGTGCTCGGTCGAGACCGGCTGACGCGGGTGCAGGTAAATGGTCGAGAGGATGCCTCGTTCCATCGGGATCAGGTGTGGGGTGAAGATCACCGACGACTTGCTGGCCCGCACGTAGGGATCGAGGGTTCGCTCGATCTCGACCATGTGGCGATGCTCGCCGATCTTGTAGGCCTCGAAAGTCTCGTGGCGTTCGGGGAAGTGGTGTTCGGGTTTCGGGTCGCGCCCTGCGCCGCTGATGCCGCTGGCCGCGTCCACGATAATGTCCTTGGCCTCGATCAGCCCCGCGCGAAGCAGGGGAATGATGCCCAGGGCGGCCGATGTGGGATAGCAGCCCGGATTGGCGATCAGGGCGGCGGTGCGGATCTTCTCGCGATAGGCCTCGGGCAACCCGTAGACCGCCCGAGCGAGGTTGCCCAGGTCAGTGTGCTCCTTGCCGTACCACTGCTGGTACTCGGCCGGCTCCTTGAGTCGGTAGTCGGCGGAGAAGTCGATCACCCGCATGCCGGCGTCGAGCAGCCTGGGGGCGAGGTCCATGGTCAAGCCGTTGGGCAGGCACATCATGACGACGTCGACCCGACCCTTGAGGGCGGCGGCGTCGATCGGTTCGCAGCGTAACTCGAGGCGGCCGGCCAGTTCCGGGAAAACCTCGTCGATGCGCGGCTGCGGATCGCGGCGCGAGCAGAGGGCGACGATATCGACGCCGGGATGGACCAACAGCCAGCGGATCGCTTCCCGGGAGGTGTATGCGGTCGCGCCAACGATGGCCACGCGTACTTTGTTGTTCTCTGCCATGGCTGCGCCTCGGGGCTCGCGGGGTTCAACTCTGCAATGTACGAAGAGAACGACCCCGACAGTTTACCGCCGGGGTGGTGTGAGTGATACAGGAGTCCGTCGGTGAACGATCAGCGCTTCGAGAACTGGAAGCTGCGGCGAGCGCCGGCTCGGCCGTATTTCTTGCGTTCGACCATTCGGCTGTCGCGGGTGAGGTAGCCGCCGTCCCGGAGGGCGTCATCGTACTCGGCGTTCGCCTTCTTGAGGGCTCGTGCCACGCCGAGGACAATGGCCCCGGCCTGGCCGCTCGGGCCGCCGCCCTTGACGTTGACGAACACATCGACCTTGCTGAGCGTCTCCGTCGCCTTCAGGGGGGCGACGATATCGCTGCGATCGCGCTCTTCCGCGAAGTACTTGTCGATGGGGCGCTTGTTAATCTCGAACTTGCCGGTGCCCGGCTTGATCCGGACGCGGGCGATGGAGGTCTTGCGGCGGCCGGTGCCCCAGAAGTAGTGCTTCTTGGCGTCGGGGGCGGGGATGGTCGCCGATGCCGGTTCGGGTGTTTCCACTGCTTTCGCCTCGTTTTCTGCCACGTTCACTTCCCTCGTCGTCGCCTGCCTTCGACTGTTTTGCGTCCGTCTCTATCGGTTCACTGACTCGGCCCGGGACCACCCGCAACCGGTAAGCGCTTCTCGGCGCTCAGCCTTTGACTTTCAGCGGCTTGGGTTGCTGGGCCTGATGGGGATGGTCGGGCCCGCCGTAGACCTTCAACCGGCTGAGCATCTCGCGGCCCAGCTTGTTGCGCGGCAGCATGCGTTTGACCGCTTCCTTGATGACTCGTTCGGGGTCTCTTTCGATGACTTCAGCGATTGGCTCGACCTTACGGCCGCTCGGATGGAAAGAGTACCGCTGGTAGATCTTCTGCTCCATTTTCCGGCCGGTCAATTTGACTTTTGCCGCGTTGATCACGATGACGAAATCGCCGGTGAGCACATGGGGCGTGTACTCCGGCCGGTGCTTGCCCATCAGGATGGTGGCCAGTTGGCTAGCCATGCGGCCGAGGACCTTGCCGTCCGCGTCCGCCAGATGCCACTGCCCGCCGACCTGACTTGGCTTGGCCAGATACGATTTTGTCGCCGCACTGAGCATGACTGTCACCGACTTCCGTCAATCAAGGTATTCGCTTCCGGGGACTCGCTAGCCCCTAAATTCAATGAGCCCCTTATCTTACCGCTTTCGCCGGCGGGGTCAAGAGAAGCCGCCGAGTCATTTCCAGCCGGTCGCGTCGCCCCTCGGCCGTCTTCCATTGCCCCCATAAATCATTGTCAAGAAAGAAGTTATGGGTAACCAGCCGCTTGCTCCTCAGCCTCAACTCACCTTGGAGCCGGGAGCGAGATCGGTATCCGGGGTCAGCAGGATGACGCGGGTGTGCTCGGGATTGCTGGCCGCCAGGAGCATGCCTTTGCTTTCCAGGCCGCGCATCATGCGGGGGGCCAAGTTGGCCACGACGATGATGTTGCGGCCGACGAGGGAGGCCGCCTCGTAGTGCCCGCGCAGGCCGGCGCAGATTTGACGTTGTTCCGTCCCAACATCCACCTTAAGGACGATGAGTTTGTCGGCCTTAGGGTGGTCGAAGGCTTCCAGGACCTTGGCCACGCGCATATCCACCTTGACGAAGTCGTCATATTGGATTGTAGCCACGCCTTCGGGAACACTTGCCGGCGTACCGGCTGGGACACTGGGTTGCTCGCTCATGCCACCATCTCCCGTTGTTTGAAAGCTGCGGCCACCCGACGGCCGGGCCGCCGAGTGGTTTTGACCAAACGAAGCCAAACGCAGGTTTCCCAGTTTACCCTTGTCCGAGGCATTCGTCGAGGAGCCCGCTTCGCGCCGCGAGTGGCCGTGGGTATGCTTTGCAGGCAACATACAACTGAAGAACACGCCGGGCGTTCCGTGGCCTCCGGCGTGAGCGGGTCGTTTGTCAGGAGATCAGGCATGGCCAAGACGTGGAAAGCGGGGGTGATTGCGTGCGGGTCGATTGCCCAGGCGATGCACTTGCCGGGCTACGAGAGATGCCCGGGCGTGGAGTTGGTTGGGGCATGCGATCGCGAGCCAAGGAGGCTGGCCGAAGCCCGCAAGATCGGGGCCGGACTCAAGACCTACAACGATTATCGCAAGATGCTGGCCGCTGAGCAGTTCGACGTCATCTCGGTTTGCTCGCCGAACAAGTTCCATGCCGAGCACGCCATCGCCGCCCTGGAGCATGGGGCTCACGTTCTGCTGGAGAAGCCGCCGGCGGTGTCGATGAAGGAGATCGCAGCCATCAAGGCGGCGGTCAAGAGGAGCGGTCGCAAGCTGATCGTCGGCTTCTCGCACCGCTTCATGCGTGGCAACCAGAGGATCCAGGAGCTGCTCCGGGAGGGGGCAATCGGGGAGCCGTACATGATCCGTGTCCGGTTCGCCCATCGCGGCCCGTATCCTGGCTGGGCCAAGAGTGACTGGTTCTACAGCCCGGTGCTGGCGATCGGCGGTGCCCTGCTGGACATGGGCATCCATGCGATCGACCAGGCCCTGTGGCATCTCGGGCCGGTCAAGCGGGTGCAATCGATAGCTCGCACGCTGCGCAAGGACATCCGCGTGGACGACAATGCGGTGCTGCTGCTCGAGTATGCGAACGGCAGGGCTCTGGGGTACATCGAGGTCGGCTGGACTTGCCCCTCGGGCTTCAGTGGCATTGAAATCATGGGCGACAAGGGCAGCATCGTTCACAACTACACTTCCGCGCTGACCATCACCACCGGGCGATGCACGCCGGACATGAAGACTCGCCCCAGGATGAAGACTCGTGTGGCGGACAAGGACCCGACTCGCGGCGGCTGGAAGATCGAGATCGCCGAGGTAATCAAGGCCTTGCGGACGAATTCCGATCGGGGCATGGGCATCGACGCCGGCGGGGCGGCGGTGGCCGTGGCTCTTGCGGCTTACGAGTCGTCGCGGACGGGGAAGGCCGTGGAAGTCGCCCGGGCAAGGTGAGGGGCGGCTTGCGGCGATCATCCGTGCCGGCCCTGCGGTCACAACCAGGGTTGGATCCGGAGGTGGGTTCCTCCCTGGCCTCATGTCGACTTCCGGTTGTTCGACCGGCGCCATTCCCGACCACGTCCGGGGTCACCCCTGCACGCCGGCGAATCCATCCCAACTTCAATCTCCTTGAGCTGCCTGACCTACTCTTGCCGAGGTTGAGATTCAGGGAAGAAGCTGGTAGTCTGAGGTGGGAACGGTTGGGTGGTCATCTCTTCCTTGGTGTTGCATCGAGAGGAGGGCCATGGCTCCCGACCGTCGGTCCGCTCAAGTGAATCGAGGCCAGGAAGATGAACCTTTGCCGAACAGACAAGCGAGTCGGCTTTCTGATTTTCGGGCTTATCAGCCTCGCGGCTCCGGTGGAGGCGAAGGTCGTGTACGTCGCCAAGACGGGCGGCGACGCCAACGACGGCCTGTCCTGGGAGATGGCCAAGCTGACGGTTCAAGCCGGGCTGAATACCGCCCTATCCGGCGATCAAGTCTGGGTTGCGGCGGGCACGTACCTCGAACGCATCACCCTCAAGGCCGGCGTTGAGCTCTACGGCGGGTTTGCCTGCGGCGAAACCGGGCTGGGGCAGCGCGACTGGAAGGCGAACCCGACGATCCTGGACGGTAGCCAAGCCGGCAGCGTGGTGACGGCACCATCCGGGGCAACGGCCACTACCCGCATCGACGGCTTCACGATTCGCAACGGCAAGGCCGACTACGGCGGCGGAATCTACTGCTCCGGCGGCTCGCCGGAGATCTCGAACAACACGATTACGGGAAACAACGTCACCGGAAAAGGTGCCTGCGGTGGTGGGATCTACTGCGACCATGGTTCGCCAGCGATCTTGAATAACACGATCACGGGGAATGGTGTCTACCAACCCGAGACTTTCAGCGGCGGCGGCGGTGGAATCGGCTGCTCGAACGGCTCTCCGACCATCTCGGACAACACGATCACGGGGAACAGCTTAACCGGAGCTCCCTCCTGCGGCGGAGCGATCTACTGCATCTCCTCGGCCTCGTTGACAATCTCAAACAACGCCATCATGGAGAATACAGCTTCCGGATTGGGCGGCGGGATCTTCTGCAGCCTCTCATCATCTGCGAGGATCTCGGGCAACACGATTGCGCGTAACGTCTCGTTTGATGGCGGCGGCGGGATCTACTGCGTCTCCTCTTCCTCGCCGACCATCGCGAACAACACGATCAGGGAAAACAGCGTCACCACAACCGCCTATTCCTACGGCGGTGGCATCTACTGCTCCGGTGGCTCGCCAGCGATCTCGAACAACACGGTCACGGGAAACACGGCGTTCTCCGACGGGGGCGGAATCTACTGCGACTCTTCCGCCCCAACGATTGCCAATACGATCGTAGGGTTCAATTCCTCGGGCATATGCGCTTCCGGTTCGGGCGCCCTGAGCCTTCAATACAGCTGTGTCTACGGCAATGCTAGCTACAACTACTCCGGGGTGACCGACCCGACGGGCGCCAACGGCAACATCTCGGTCGATCCCCAACTGCTGGCTGCAGACTACGGCGAGGTCCATCTGAGGGCGGGGTCGCCGTGCATTGACGCGGCTGATGACGCCGTGACCGAGCCTGACTGGGTGGACGTGGACGGCGAGCCGCGCATCCAGGGCACGCACGTCGACATCGGAGCAGACGAGTTCAACGGAACGCCCCCCTCGATTCCGGCGAAGATCATCGTCCGGGTGAGCCCCTCGGGCAATGACCGCAATGACGGCTCGAGCTGGGAGTTGGCCAAGCGGACGGTGCAGGCGGGCATCGATGCGACGGCAGGCCCCGGCGGCGGAGACGTGTGGGTGGCAGCGGGTTCGTACTCCGAAAGAATCACCTTGGGCATCTTCTTCCACGTGTACGGCGGCTTTGCAGGAACGGAGACCAGCCTGGACCAGCGCGACTGGATCACCCGCGTGACAACCCTGGACGGCAACGCCGGCGGCAGTGTTGTGAGCGTGTCGTTCGGCAGTGTCCTGAGTGTCCTCGACGGATTCACCATCCGCAACGGCAGAGGCATCCCCATCGGCGGAGGCATCTCCTGCTCCTCTTCCTCGCCGAGGATCTCGAACAACACGATTGCCCGGAACAGTGCCAACTACGGCGGCGGAATCAGCTGCTCCGGCGGCTCGCCGACGATCTCAAATAACACGATTGCAGGGAACAGCGCAAAAGCAAGCGGAACCCTTGGTGGTGGCGGCGGGATCTACTGCGCCTTCTCCTCCTCGCCGACGATCTCAAACAACACGATCACAGGAAACGCCGGCACCTCCGGCGGGGGAGTCTGCTGCGACTCTTCCTCCCCAACGATCACCAACACCATCATCGGCTTCAATTCATCGGGGATCTATTCGTCCGGTTCAGGCACGCTCAGCCTTCGGCACAACTGCGTCTACGGCAATACAGCGTACAACTACTCCGGCGTGACCGACCCCGCGGGCACCGACGGCAACATTTCGGTCGATCCCCAACTGCTGGCGGTGGAGTACGGTGAGGTCCATCTGCGGTCGAACTCGCCGTGCACGGATGCGGGCGATGACGCTGTGGTGCAGCCCGACTGGGTGGACGTAGACGGCGAGCCGCGCATTCAGGGCACACGGGTAGACATCGGGGCGGACGAGTTCAACGGGACGACACCTTCGTTCACGCCGAGGGTCGTCCGGGTCAGCCCTTCCGGAAACGACGACCATGACGGTTCGAGTTGGGAGCTGGCCAAGCAAACGGTGCAGGCGGGCATCAACGCAGTCGCAGGCCCCGGCAGCGGCGACGTGTGGGTGGCGGCGGGCACGTACACCGAACGGATCACCCTGAAACCGTTCGTCCACGTATACGGGGGCTTTGCGGGAACGGAGCTCAGCCGGGACCAGCGCGACTGGGTCGCCCGCGTGACGATTTTGGACGGTAACGCCGGCGGCAGCGTGGTGAGCGTGCCGTTCGGCAGTGAACTGAGTACCGTGGACGGCTTCACCATCCGCAACGGCAAAGCCACCAGGGCCGGCGGCGGAATCTACTGCGACACCTCCTCTCCAACGATTGCCCACAACACGATCACGGAAAACAGCGTGACCGGGCTATTGGCACCCGGCGGCGGGATCTACTGCGCCGGCGGGTCGCCAACGATCTCAAATAACGCGGTCACGGGGAACAGCGCAAGCGGGCGTCAGGCCTACGGCGGCGGGGTCTACTGCTTCGGCGGCTCGCCGGTGATCTCGAACAATGTGATCACGGGGAACAGTGTCGCCGGAACGACCGCTTCTTGTGGCGGCGGGATCTACTGCACCGGCGGCTCGCCGACGATCTCGCACGACACCATCACAGGTAACGCCGCGACCGGAACCGAATCCGGTTGCAGCGGCGGCGGGATCTACTGCTCGTCCTCCCCGACCATCACCCACACGATCGTCGCGTTCAACTCCTCGGGGATTCATGCGTCCGGTCCTGTGCCGAGCTTTCGGAACAACTGCGTCTACGACAATACCGCCTACGACTACTCCGGCTTGACTGACCCCACGGGCACCAACGGCAACATCTCGGTTGACCCCCGACTGGTGGCGGCAGACTATGGCGAGGTCCATCTGAGGTCGAACTCGCCGTGTATCGATGCGGGCGATGACGCCGTGGTGCAGCCCGGCGGGAGGGACATGGACCGCGAGCCGCGCATTCAGGGCGCCCACCTGGACATCGGGGCGGACGAGTTCAACGGGTCAACGCCTTCGTTCACGCCGAGGATCGTCCGGGTCAGCCCTTCCGGAAACGACGACAACGACGGTTCGAGTTGGGAGCTGGCCAAACGGACAGTGCAGGCGGCCATCAATGCGACAGCAGACCCCAGGGGCGGAGACGTGTGGGTGGCGGCGGGCACGTATACCGAACAAATCGCGCTGAAGCTCTTCTTCCATGTATACGGTGGCTTTGCGGGAACGGAGACCAGCCGCGACCAGCGCGACCGGGTCGCCCACGTGACGATCCTGGACGGCAACGCCGACGGCAGCGTCGTCAGCGTGTCGGTCGGCAGTGACCTGAGCATCGTGGATGGCTTCACCATCCGCAACGGCAAAGCCCTCCTCTGTGGCGGCGGGATCAGCTGCTCCTCTTCCTCCCCGACGATCTCGAACAACACGATCACAGCGAACACTGCCTCCTCTGGCGGCGGGATCTACTGCACCGCCTCCTCCCCGAGGATTGCCAACAACATCATCACGGGGAACACCACAACGGTCGTCGGATCCGCGGCGGGCGGCGGCGGGATCTACTGCGCCTCCTCTTCCTCGCCGATGATCTCGAACAACACGATTACGCGGAACACCGCCTACCCCCGCGGCGGCGGAATCTACTGCGACTATTCCTCGCCGATGATCTCGAACAACACGATTACCGGGAACGGTGCCGGCTCCTCCGGCGGCGGGATCGGCTGCCACTTTTCCTCGCCGACGATCTCGAACAACACGATCACCGGGAACGGTGCCGGCTCCTCCGGCGGCGGGGTGTTCTGCTACTACTCCTCACCGACGATCGCCAACACCATCGTTGCTTTCAACTCCTCCGGGCTTCTCACGACGGGTTCGGGCACGCCGAACCTGCGGTACAACTGCGTCTACGGCAATACCGCCTACAACTACTCCGGCGTGGCCGACCCCACGGGCACCGATGGCAACATCTCAGCCGACCCGCGGTTGACTCTCTCGCCGACTCCCGGACTCGATGGAAACTGGGGAACCGCCGACGATGATCTCGGCGACCTTCACCTGGAGACCGGCTCGCCCTGCATCGACGCCGGCGACAACGGCGCCGCACTCCCCGGAATCCTGACCGACCTGGACGGCCTGCTCCGCTTCCTCAATGACCCGGCCACCGTTGACACCGGCCTGGGGACTGCACCCATCGTGGACATCGGCGCCCATGAGTACATGCTCGGCGACTTCGACCGAGACGGGGATATCGACACGGATGACATGAAGACGTTCGCCGCCTGCGTCTCAGGACCGGCCGTCCGCTACGCAGGTGACTGCGCCACGGCCGACTTCGACAAGGACGGCGACGTAGATCAGTCGGACTTCGGCTTCCTGCAGCGGTGCTTCTCCGGAGAGAGTGAGGCGGCGGATGCGGAATCCGGCGGTTGAGCGAGGAGCGGTCACCTCTCAGCGATCAGCCGTCAGCGGAAAGCGGGCGAGCTCGGCGCAAAAAAGAACGACGTGAAGAGGCGAACGCTTTCAGGCCCTTCAGAGTATTCGGTTTATCGGTTTGCCCTGGGCGTCGCCGCCGTTGGGCCTGCTCTCGGAATTAGCCGCTCGTTCAGAGTTCCGCATCCGGTGAAGTATCGCTCTCTTGGTCAAGCGATCCCACTGTGCCGTTGTGCCATTTCGCCCGGCTGTGTGGTTTTCCCTCACCGGACAGGTCTGGAAGTAGTTAAACCACCAGTCCCACCCTCTCTTCGAGTTCAGCCTTCCTCCAGAGCCATCACCCGATCGACCTAGCCGACCGCCGCAGCGGAGGGCTCCTCTCATGGGCTTTCGCTCCCTGCAGCACTTGAGGAACCGGAGGTCCACTTAGCGCGGGCTTTGCCTGCCCGCTACGTTCCGCCTTCAGGGTTTGGCTACCCTCTTGACGGTTTCCTCCCTTCGGTCCCGCGCCGGTTTTGTTTCAACCCGGCAGCGCTCATGGGATTCACCCTTCGGAGCGTTCTCCTCCCGAAAGGTACGCGGGCGTCACCGCCCGGATGCACCCACCTACCGTTTCGCCAACGGGTGCAACCACACGGCCGAAGCCCCGTGGTCGGCCCCGCAGGCCGCGGTTCCTGGGCTTTGACCCTTTCGGGAGTCCCTGGCGACCGGACACGTGTTTAGCGCGCCGGGCGCTGGATGCTCCCCTGGGTTTCCCCTTCGAGGGCACACCGGCGACGGCCTTGACCGGGATTTCGCCCGATCTCCTCTCCCGCGCTTTACCCGGAGGAGCCGCCGTCCGCGGGGGACGGCCGCGCCGCCGGCCGGCGCCACAGAGTATCGATCAGCCGCCGCTTGGCCCCACTCGGATCTCCGACCGCAAGCAGCCGGAGGCGACTGGAACGACCCTTAGAGGGTTTTCACACCCGCCTCGTCCCGAGCATTCGAACCTGCCGAGGCCCTGGCTATGAGTTCACCGGACGCGCCGTCGTGCGTTGCCGCCGACCGCCGCATGTCCTTCGGACCTCGCGGCAAATCCTACCGGAGTTGCCGGGACTGCTTGAGGTGTCAAGCGTTCGCGACCTTCACGTCGCACAGTCTATGTACAACAGGAATGGGGCCCGGGCAAATCGAATCCGGTGGTTTTCGCGATCCCCTGTGACTACCCCCGGGATCAAGCACTGTTTGAGTGCGATAAACCATTGTCCCAGCGATGCTACGGATTGCCGCCCCATCACGGTTTCTTGGACCACTTTTTTTGTGGAACCTGTGTTCTCACAGCTTGTCTGGTCGTACTGTACGGTAGGAGTTCGCATGGCTGGGCGAGGGTCGGAAAGACGGTGCCTTTTTTCACGATTGGCACTTGCGATATCGTGAAGGCACTTATAGGATGTCTGTAACAACCATTGGGGAGTAACCCGACGCCATGTCACATGCTGTTCATGAGTCTCATCAGCCGGCCAGCCTCGCGGACCGGGTGCTGGAATCGACCGGGGAATCGGCCGCTCAGTGTTACCAGTGTGGCAAGTGTTCCGCCGGTTGCCCGCTGGCGGAGGAGATGGACTACTCGCCGAGCCAGATTCTCCACCTACTCCAGTTGGGCACCAAGGAGATGGAGGAGCGGGCCCTGCGCTCGGAGGCCATCTGGCTGTGCCTGACCTGCGAGACCTGTCATTCGCGGTGTCCCAAGGAGGTTGATCTCGCCAAGGTCATGGAGTACCTCCGCAGCGAATCGATGGCCAGGGGCATGGTCAACCCCAAGGCCAAGGACATCCTGGCGTTCCACAAGTCGTTCCTGGACTGCATCAAGTACACCGGCCGTCTGTATGAGGTCGGCCTGATCTCCGACTACAAGACTCGCTCCTGGCACTTTCTCCAGGACTTGACCGCGGTGCCGAGGCTGCTCAAGCGGGGGAAGATGAAATTCCTGCCTCACCTGATTGCCGGGCGTGCGGCCATGTCGCGGATCTTCCACCTGACCTCCCAACGGAAGGACAACCACGAATGAGACTAGGACTCTATCCGGGCTGCTCTCTGCTGGGTTCTTCGCGGGAGTATGCGGAGTCCCTGCGGGCCGTTGCCGCCCAGCTGGGCATTGAATGGCAGGACGTGCCGGACTGGAACTGCTGCGGGGCGAGTGCCGCCCACAGCCTGAACCACGATCTGGCCCTGGCCCTGCCTGCCCGCATTCTGGCCCAGGCGGAGAAGGCTGGCATCGAGGAGTTAGCCGTTCCCTGCTCGGCCTGTTACAGCCGGCTGGCGATCACCCGCCACGAGTTGCTGGCCGACGAGAAGCTCCGCAGGAAGATCGCCGGCATCATTGAGATGGACCTGGAGTGCAAGCCGAAGGTACTGAACGTGCTCGAGGTTCTGACCCGGTTCACCGCGGGTGGCCTGTCCGACAAGGTACGTCAGCCGTTCAAGCGTAAAGTGGCCTGCTACTACGGCTGCTACCTGGTCCGGCCGCACAAGGTGCTGAAGTTCGACCGGGTGGAAGACCCGCAGAGCATGGACGAGATCATGAAGGCGGTGGGGGCGGACCCGATTGACTGGGCGTACAAGACCGAGTGCTGCGGGGCGGGTTTTTCGGTATCGCGGACTGATCTGGTGGCCAAGCTCTCGGGCAAGATCGTGGACGATGCGGTTCGCCGGGGGGCGGAAGCGATCGTGGTCGCCTGCCCGATGTGCCATGTGAATCTCGACCTGCGGCGGGGAGCGATCGAGAAGCACAAAGGCCGGCAGTATTCCATTCCGGTGCTGTACATCAGCCAGGTGGTTGGACTGGCCCTGGGGCTGGATGACCAGGCGCTGGGGATGCATCGCCACATTGTGCCGGTCGTTTTTTCCGAGCCACGGGAAGCGGGTTGCTGCTGTGCCGGGCATGGGGAGGCCGCGGCCCCGGTGGGTGCGACGGAGGATGAACACTAATGTCGCGAATCGGAGTTTTCGTTTGCCACTGTGGTGAGAACATCGGCGCGACCGTGGACTGTGCGGCCGTGGCCAAGTCCTGCGGCGACCTTCCCGGGGTGGTGGTGAGCACCGACTACAAGTACATGTGCTCGGATCCCGGGCAGAACATGATCAAGGAGGCGATCCGCGACCAGAAGCTGACCGGCGTGGTCGTGGCCGCCTGTTCTCCGCGCATGCACGAGCCGACGTTCCGCCGGGCGTGTGCCGAGGCCGGGCTGAATCCGTTCCTCTGCGAGATGGCCAATCTGCGTGAGCACTGTTCCTGGGTTCACGAGCGGACCCCGGAGACCACCGACAAGGCGATTGACTTGGTGCGGGTCATGGCCGAGAAGGTCCGGCGGAACCGGCCGTTGTACCCGATCAAGGTTCCGGTGACCAAGACTGCCCTGGTGCTGGGTGGCGGGATCGCCGGCATCCAGGCGGCCCTGGACATTGCCAACGCCGGGCACAAGGTGGTCATGGTCGAGCGCGAGCCCTCGATTGGCGGGCACATGGCCCAGCTATCGGAGACTTTTCCGACGCTGGACTGCTCGCAGTGCATCCTGACCCCGCGCATGGTTGAGGCCGCCCGACACCCGAACATCACGCTGTACACGTACTCCGAGCTGGAGAGTGTGGAGGGTTTCATCGGCAACTTCAAGGTGCGGATCCGCAAGAAGGCCCGCAGCGTCGATGAGAAGCTCTGCACCGGTTGTGGGCTGTGCACCCAGAAGTGTCCGAACAAGCGGATTCCCTGCGAGTTCAACGCCCAGTTGGGGCTGCGGAGCGCGATCTACGTACCTTTCCCGCAGGCCGTGCCCAACAAGCCGGTGATTGACCGCGAGCGCTGCACGTTCTTTCTCAAGGGCAAGTGCAAGGTCTGCGAGAAGGTCTGCCCGACCAAGGCCATCCGCTACGATCAGCAGGACGAGATCGTGGAGCACGACATCGGGGCGATCGTGGCGGCCACGGGCTACGAGGTCAAGGGCACTGACTTCTTCCCGGAATACGGGTACGGCAAGTACAAAGACGTGATCACCGGCCTGCAGTTCGAGCGTCTGGCCTCGGCCTCGGGTCCCACCCAAGGCGTGATGAAACGGCCGTCGGACGGCAAGACGCCGGAGACGGTGGTGTTCATCGCCTGTGCCGGCTCGCGGGATCCCGCCAAGGGCATCGATTACTGCTCGAAGATCTGTTGCATGTACACCGCCAAGCATGCGATGCTGTACAAGCACAAGGTGCACAGCGGGAAGGCCTACGTCTTCTACATGGACATCCGCGCGGGCGGCAAGATGTACGAGGAGTTTGTCCGCCGGGCGATCGAGGAGGACGGGGTCAAGTACGTGCGCGGCCGCGTCGCCCGGATCTACGAGGAGGACGGCCAACTGATCGTCAAAGGGGCCGACACCCTGCTGGGCGGCGAACCCCTCGAGATCAAGGCGGACATGGTTGTCCTGGCCAGTGCCATGGTCGCCAGTCCCGGGGCCGAGCAGCTTGCCCAGACGCTCAAGGTCAGCTACGACCCCTACTACTTCCTTTCGGAAGCTCACCCGAAGCTCAAGCCGGTGGAGACGAACACGGCGGGGATCATGGTGGCCGGCGCCTGCCAGGCGCCCAAGGACATTCCCGAGAGCGTGGCCCAGGCCTCGGCCGCAGCGGCGAAGGTCGCCGGCCTCTTCTCGCAGTCGGAGCTGTCGCGCGAGCCGATCATTGCGGTGGTCAATCGTTCAGCACCGCCGCTATTCTCGACCTGCGTGGGCTGCTTCCTGTGCGAGTCGGCCTGTCCGTACAAGGCCATCGAGCGGGAGGAGATCCGCGGACGCGATGGTCAGCTGATCAAGACGGTGGCCAAGATCAACGCTGGCGTCTGCCAAGGCTGCGGCACATGCGTGGCCCTGTGCCGGTCGAAGTCCATCGACTTGCAGGGTTACACCAACGACCAGGTTTTCGCGGAAGTGATGGCCCTCTAGGAGCGTCTGACAGTGAGTGAGTTCGAACCGAAGATCACCGCGTTTGTGTGCAACTGGTGCACCTACGCCGGGGCGGATTTGACCGGGACCAGCCGGATCAAGTACGCCACGAACGTGCGGGCCATCCGCCTGCCGTGCACCGGCCGCATCGATTTCATGCTCGTGCTGAAGGCCTTTGCCCAGGGTGCGGACGGCGTGATCATCTCCGGCTGCCACCCGGGCGACTGCCACTACACGGCCGGCAACTACCACGCCCGGCGACGGTGGGTTCTGTTCCGCAGTCTGCTGGGCTTTGTCGGAGTCGACACCCGGCGGATCAAGTTTGCCTGGGTCTCGGCCGCCGAGGGGGCCAAGTGGGCCGACCTGGTCAACGAGACGGTTGCGGAGATCCGGCAGCTCGGCCCGTTCAAGCAGTATCAGGAGTTGCTGGCCCTCAGACACCAGCCCATCGAGGTCGCGTAATGGAAGAACTAAGAGCAAAAGCCAAGGAACTGCTGGCCGCCGGGACGGTGAAGGTGGTGGTCGGCTACGGGGAAGGCTCGGACAAATATCGGGCCCGGGCGGTCTTTGTCCGCAAAGCCGAGCAGGCGGACAAGCTCATCTGTGACGCCCGGTGCCAGCAGAACCTGGCCGTGTATCTGACCAGGTCCGAGGTCAAGGCCATGGGCAAGCCGGCCGTCGTCGCCCGGCCGCCGGCCATGCGGACGCTGCTCCAGCTGGCGGCGGAGCGCCAGCTCGCCCCAGGCGATGTCGTCGTTCTCGGCATCTCCGCCGACGGCAAGCTGCTCGATCTGCCCGACTTCAAGGCGATCGAGAGCTACGTGGCCACGGTCCCGATGGATTGGGAGTCCAATCCGGAGCTGGCCCGTCTGGAGGCGATGTCGTCCGAGGAGCGATGGGCCTACTGGAAGGAGCAGTTCTCGCACTGCATCAAGTGCTACGCCTGCCGGTCGTCCTGCCCGTTGTGCTACTGCTCGCGGTGCACGGTGGAGTGCAACCAGCCGCAGTGGATCTTCGCGGCGCCTCACACCCTAGGCAATCTCGAGTGGCATGTGATGCGGGCGATGCATCTTGCCGGGCGCTGCATCGACTGCGGCAGCTGCTCGGACGCGTGCCCGGTGGGCATCCCGCTCAACCTGCTGACCCAGATGTTGGCCAGGGAAGTGAAGTCGGACTTCGACCAGGTCGCCGGCTTGTCCGCCGATTCCGAGTACGCGCTCTCGTCCTTCAAACCCGACGACAAGGAAGACTTCATCAGGTAGGTCAATGATGGAAACACGAATCCTCAAGAAGCAGGCCCTGGGCACGCTGCTCGAACGGATCCGCGGCGGCGGCTTTCGCGTCCTGGCCCCGAGCAAGAATGACGGGCATGTGGTCTTCAAGGAGGTCGCCACGCTGGCCGACGTCGACTGCGAGGCGATCCAGACGACGCTGTCGCCCAAGGCCGCGGTGTTCCCCCGCTGTGAGGAACTGGTCAACTACACCTTCACGGCCAAGAATGTCCGGATCGAGGACCATGAGTTCCAGGCCACGCCGACGGTGCTGTTCGGTGTGCGACCATGCGACGCCCGCAGCCTTGCGATCCTGAACTCGGTCTTCGCCTGGGACGTGAAGGACGTTTTCTTCCAGAAGCGGCTCGAGGCCACGACCGTCATCGGCATGAGCTGCACGAAGGCCGACGACTACTGTTTCTGCACGTCGGTAGGCGGCTCACCGGGGGACACCTCGGGCAGCGATCTGTCGCTGACCCTGCTGGGATGCGGCGACTACCTGGCCGAGATCGTTACCGAGAAAGGCCGCAGGATCGTGAGCCTGGCCGAGGACTTGTTCGGACCGGCCGGCAAGGTCAACAAGGAAGAACTGCTGCCCAAGATCCCGGCGAAGTTCGACGTCAAGGAACTGACCGGCAAGCTGCCGGACATGTTCACCCGAAACGAGATCTGGGCCGAGCAGGCGATGCGTTGCATCGGCTGCAGCACCTGTGCGTTCGTCTGTCCCTGCTGTGCGTGCTTCGACATCCAGGACGAGGCCAGCCGGCAAGGTGGCACCCGGTTGCGGTGCTGGGACTCTTGCGGGCACGGCCAGTTCACTCTGCACGCTTCCGGGCACAATCCGCGGCACTCCCAGGGAGACCGGTGGCGGCAGCGGATCATGCACAAGTTCTCCTATTTCCCCGACCGGCTTGGTTACATTGCCTGCGTCGGATGCGGGAGATGCTCGCGCTCCTGCCCCGCGGACATGAACCTGCTGGAGCACCTTGAATCGCTTGTGGAGGCCAAGTAATGGAGGCTGCTCAGTCCAATGCCTACCGACCCCAGCTGATGCGAATCGACAAGGTCGTCGAGGAGGCTCCCGCGGTGCGGACCTTCCGGCTCACCTTCGTGGACGAGTCTGTCGGCCGCGACTTCACCTTCCAGGCCGGGCAGTTCGGCGAGTACTCCGTGTTCGGCGAAGGTGAGTCCACGTTCTGCATCGCATCACCGCCGACGCGGCAAGGCTACATCGAGTGTACTTTCCGGCAAGCCGGGCGGGTCACCTCCGCCCTGGCCTCCAAGGATGAGGGCGACATCATCGGTTTCCGCGGGCCGTACGGCAACCACTTTCCGCTCGCCCAATGGGAAGGCAAGAGCCTGCTCTTCATCGCTGGCGGTATCGGGCTTCCCCCGCTCCGCTGCGTGATCTGGAACGTGCTCGACCTCCGCGACCGCTACAAGGACGTGACCATCCTCTACGGAGCGCGCACCGTGGCCGACCTGGTCTACAAGGAGGAACTCGAGGGCTGGCGCAAGTCGGGCAACGTGAAACTGGTGACCACCGTCGACCCCGGCGGCCAGACGCCGGACTGGAAGGGCGAGGTTGGATTCGTGCCAGCAGTGCTGGAGAAGATAGCGCCGGCCAGCGAGAACACCATTGCCCTGGTTTGTGGTCCTCCGATCATGATCAACCGCACCCTGCCGGTGCTCACCCAGCTGGGCTTCACCGCCGAACAGGTATACACCACGCTCGAGAATCGGATGAAATGCGGTTTTGGCAAGTGCGGCCGGTGCAACGTCGGGAAGATCTACGTCTGCAAGGACGGGCCGGTGTTCAGCTATGCACAGCTCCAGCAGCTGCCGCCGGAGTACTGAGCAGCCCGGTCACATCCAGGCGTCGAGGTGAACCGCCATCGCCGGGCGGGAGGGCCGGACGCGTCTCGCGTCGCCGGGAGTGGGTGTGTTCAGGGCCAGCGCATCTCCCCCTGCCATGGCCGCCGACCGGATGACCGCCCATCACTCCGCGCCCTCATGCCTTGCGTGACCGCTCCGTGCGCCACGCTTGGCGTCACCTTTGCTCATACCGCTCCGCCTCGTCGTCGAACTCGAATGGGTTTCTGGCGATCAGTTTCTCGCGCCGGTGGGCCACGCTGAGCAGAAGGCCGACGCACACGAAGCTGGAGACCATGCTGGTTCCGCCAGCGCTCACGAACGGCAGCGTCACGCCGGTGATTGGCCCCAGACCGATGGCCATCCACAGGTTGGTGAGGGCCTGGACGGCGATCAGGGTGGACAGGCCGACGGCCAGAAGCCGTCCGAACGGATCGTTGGTCAGCGTGGCGACGTCGCAACCGATAGCCACGATCAGGGCGTAGCAGAGCAGCAATGCGATGCCGCCCGCGAGCCCCCACTGGTGGGCGACCATGGCGAAGATGAAGTCGTTTTCACGTTCGGGCAGCAGGTCATGTTCCGAGAACGGTCCTTTCCCCCACCCCTGCCCCCAGAGGCCGCCGCTGCCGACGGCGGTTTTGCTGTGCACCAGCTGATAGCCGGTCTGCTGGGTCCAGTCGGTGAGTTCCTTCCGCCATTCCGCCTTGTTGGTCTTGGCCGGGCACAGCCGATCCCAGCGTTCGGGCTGGTCCTTGAAGTACTCGCGCACGGCTGGGCTCTGCAAGAACACGCCCGCGACCCGAAGCCGCTGGTATCCCTTGATCTTGAACCAGAAGACCGGCATGCACATCAGTCCGAGCAGGATGATGACCGTCAGATGCTTGAGTTTGGCGCCGGCCACAAACAGCATCGCGAACAACACAGGCAAGAAGAGGAGAACCGTACCCAGGTCCGGCTGAGTCAGGATGAGGGCCATCGGGACCAGGGTGATCGCAAACGGAGCGATGAGCCCGCCGAGGGTGCGGTAGTTCCGCCGATAGCGCAGGTACCACGCCAGGCCAAGGACGTAGACGATCTTCATGAGTTCCGACGGCTGGACCTGGATTCCGGGCAGGAAGATCCACCGCCGGCAGGCTCGTGCCTCGCGCACCAAGGGCACATCCACGTACTTGTCGAGCCCGATGTAGACTAGCATTCCCACGACGATGACGAACAAGGGCGTCGAGATCCGGCCCAGCCGCTGGTAGCCGATCGCCAGCGTGATGAGCATGATGACCAGGGCATTGCCGACGAAGATCAGCTGCTTGAGAGCCGGAGCCAATTCGCGGGCGGGGTCGTGATCGACGGTGATGTGGATGGTCAGCACCCCTGCAGCGCAGAGTGGGGCGACGGGGAGCAGCAAACCCCAGCCGTGCCAGGTTGGCAGCCGCACCCACGACCACATCACGAAGCCTCCCTGGCGGCGGAGCCATCTTCTCCGCGATAACGAATCAGCGCCGATTGCAGCATGGTTCTGGCGACAGGGGCGGCCACCTCGCCTCCGTGCCCGGTGAACTCGATCACCACGGCGATGGCGAAGTGCAGATCACCCGGCCCGACAGCGTCGAGTCTGCGGTTCTTCGGGGCCAGGTAACCGGCGAACCAGGCGTGGGTGTACGTTCCCAGCGGGTCCGGTGGATATCGCGTGTATGACCGCCAGCCGGTGATCTTTGGCTGTTCTTGCGGCGGATAGCGGGCCAGGACGTCCTCCTTCTCCGGGGCGACGATCTCCTCCACCCGTCCATCCGGGAAGTGGCAGAAGAAGGTGGATTCGATCGTCCGCCCGCGGGCAACCTCGGCACTGCCGGTTTTGCCTAGTAGGACGTAATCCGGGTCGTCGAGCTTTGCCCGATGCTCTCCGTAGGCCGTGCCGCCCGGCTCGTTGGCGACCTTGTACATTCCGTCGCGGGCCAGGCGCCACCAGTTCTCCGGCACGGGCAGTCGGGTTTCCGGGCTCGGATCGGGATCGTCGAGCCAGAGGGTAAGCGGGCGGTACACGCCGGTCGCCAGGGTCGCGATCATGTTGACTGCCTGGGCCGGCGTCACGCTGAACTGTCCCTGGCCGATGCCGACATTCCGGGCGGCTCCGGCACTCGCTTCCTGGGGGAGAATCCCCGGTTTCTCGCCCGGGATGCCCAAGCCGGTGACCCGGCCGAAGCCGAAGCGGGCGAGCCACTCGCCGAGTCGCGGGACTCCGACGAGCTGCCCGACGTGGTAGTAGTAGACGTTGCAGCTATGCTGGACGGCGGTCACCGGGTCGATCGATCCATGAAACCCCGTGCACGCCCAGCCCGGAGACTCGGAGAACAGCTTCCCGTGGCAGACGAAGCGGGTCTCCGGGGTAATGAGTTGATCGGTCAGGGCGGCGACCAGGAGCATGGGTTTGACCAGTGAGCCGGGCGGATAATACTCGGCCCCGGCCCGGAACAGGTAAGGCATTCGCTGCTTGTCTTTCGCCAGCCGTTCCTTCTCCTCGGGGCTCGCGGCGGGATCGACCGAAGGGTAGTCTACCATCGCGAGCACCTGGCGGGTGGGGACGTGAAGGAGCACAGCGCACCCCCCGGTACGGAACTGGGTTTCCTCGACGGCGGCGGCCAGCTGGGCATAGAGGGTTTCCTGGAGTTGGTGGTCGATGGTGATCCGAAAAGCCTTGCCGTTGACGGGTTCGATGGGTTGTGAAGTCGCTCGGCCGGTGACATCCTCCTCCAGTTTGCCCCGCCGCCCGCGCAGGCATGATTCGCCAAGCGCCTCGACCCCGCTGATGCCCTGCATGTCGCTCAGACGGTACCGTGCGAGATCGTCCTCGCGGTTCGGATCGCGTTCCACCGTCTCGGCGTCGACCGGTCCCAGTCGCCCGAGAATATGGCTCATCGCCTCGCCGCCGGCGTACTGACGCGTGTGGCTCGGCAGGACCTCGATCCAGAAGTACCGGGCGAGCCGCACGCTGGCCGCCACCTGCTGTTCCTGGCTCAGACCGCGAACGACGGGATGGGCCGTGCGCTCCTCTTCGACGACCGTTTCCACGCCGCGGCGAGCACTGACGCTCGCCTTGACCCGGAGCACCTGAGCCCGGATATCCTCCGCTTCCGCCGCGAGGTGCTCGCGTGGTGTTGCGGTCATCTCGGAAATGAGCTGCCAGGATTCCTCGATCTCGGCACGCAGTCCATCGTCGAAGCCTCGCCACCGCCGGTCCTTGGCTCGCTTCCGCTGCAGGTCGCGCAGCGCCTCGACGTCGCCGGCGATGATGGCGTAGTGAACGCAGATATCCCATGCCGTCGCATCCGACGCCAGCAAGCGACCGGTGCGGTCGACGATAGTGCCCCTCAGGCAAGGGAAGTACTTGGCCTTCCGAATCAGCATGCGTTGGGCGTCGTTGGCGTAAGTGGAGCGGTGAAGTACCTGCATTTGCGCAAGCCGGGCGATCACTGCCAGGGCGGGCAGAGCCAGGAGGATCAACAGTACTTTGAGCCGCGTTTCGAACAAGCGGAGCTATCAGCTTTCAGCTATCTGCGTTTGACCGTTCATCCCCGGCCGGAGCGGCCGTCGTCGCCTTTCGAAGACTGACGACGGCAACACCGTTCCTGCATTCTCCCGTTTTCATTCTCGGCTCCGCAGTCGTCATGAAGCAACCTGCGGCATCATCTTGTCTGTGGCTTCAGCCCCGTCCAGCGCCCGAGCTTGACCAGCGGCCAGTGCAGATACGGGGCCACGGCGGAGGTATAGACGGCCCTGCCCATCGCCGGCCACCAGACAGCCGCGGCAGCGTCCCGCGACCAAGCTCCTCTTTGCCGATACGCGCCCACGAGCAGCTCGATGAGCAAGGCGAAGGTCAACGTGACCAGCACCTGAGTCAGGGCATGGTCGCGGACGAACGCGTGGCGGATACGCATGATAATCCAGGCGCTGCCGCCGAACGAGAAGGCATACAGGCCCACGCCACCCCCGCTGCTGACCGTCTGCAGATCGACGGCGAAGCCCAGAATCCAGGCGGCGATGGCGGCGTCCGGCCAGGGTCCCCACAAGGCGTAGTGCACCGCGAGGATGAACATGCAGTTTGGCCAGATGTCTCGGCTGTAGATATGGATCCGCTGAGCCACCGTGGTTTGAAGCACAAGGGCAAGAACCGCCAGCATGGTGAACGGGAGCCATCGCATCGCAGTTGCTACCGGCCAGCCCAGGGCCTGGCCTCCTCGGCGTTCAGGATCATCAGGATGGAGGTGGCGGCGGCCACCTGGATTCGCTCGTCATCCGGGTTCTTCATCACCTGGGTCAGCGGTCCGAGCGCTTCCCGCTTGCCGATATCGCCGAGGGCAAGCGTAGCCATCATCCGCACCCGCATGATCTGGTTCACCGGTGGGTCGTCAGGCAGATCGGATCTTGGCTGATTCCAGTCGAGCGACTGCACGGCGAGGTTGTATCCATCGGCCAGGCCCTGCATGCCCAGGCTCCGTGCGGCCGCCAGTCTGGCCTCGAGGTACTGGGCGCCTGCCAAACGGGCACGCAATGCGGGAATGACGCGATCGTCCTTCACATGCCCCAGGGCCAGCAGGGAGAAGGGCTGCTTAAAGGCCAGGCCGCCATACGCGTCGTGAATCAGCCGACTGATCGCCTGGGCGTCGCCAAGGTAGGCCAGCGACTCCACGGCCTGAATGCGGACGCCTTCGTCTGAATCGCCTGCCGCCGCCTTCCAGAGCAGGGCGCAGACCTTTTTATCTTTCAGCCGCCCCAGGGCGGTGACCGCGTTGCGACGGACGGCCGGGTCCTCTGCACTTGTGACCGCATCGCGCCAGGCCAGGCGGTGGGAGGTATCACCCATCCGCTCAAGGGCGAAGTAGGCCGCGACTTTCACGCTGCCGCTGGGATCATCAAGGAGCGGCCGGACGACGTCCTTCGCGTCAACACTGTTCAGCTCGCCGAGCCCCATGCACGCCGTGAATCTCACGACCGGGTGCTCGTCCTTCAACGCCTCGCGCAGCACGAGTGGTGCTTCATTCTTCAGGACTCTGGCGATGGCTTCCGTGGCCATACTGCGGACATCGGGACGATTCGCGAGCCGAGCCCCGTTTCGCAGGCACTGGGTCGCCAACTCGCGCAGTTGGGTTTGCGGCGGCGGCGCCGTGGCGGCACAGCCCCCGCTGAGCACCGCAGCCATCGTCCACAACCATGCCGCCCGACGTAAAAGAGCCCGCTGCCGCATCATGGGTTCCTCAGTTTCTCCGAATCGTTCAGGATCGCCCGGGACGCACGACGACCCATCATCCACAGAACCATCGAATCCACAAGAGCGCCGAGGGTGACGATGGCGCACAACCAGCTGAATACGTCGCCGTATCGGCTGTAGAACGACACCCGCGGGTCGAGGGGGATTCGGGCGACGCGGAAGCCGGTACCGCCCGCCCGGGGACGCCCGCCCGGGTCGGACACCAGATTGTGCCAGGAGCCATCGGAGTTGATGAAACCACTCACCCCAGTATTGACCGACCGGGCAACTGCGACCCGATTCTCGACCGCCCGGAACGCGCAATTCACGAGGTGCTGAGGCTGCTGTTCTCCGCGTCCGAACCAACCGTCGTTGCTGATGTTGAGCATGAAATCGGCCTTCTTGTGACCGGCCGGATCGGTGACAAACCCGCGAAAGACGTGGGGGATCACGTCCTCATAACAGATGGTAATGCCGAAGCGAGCGTCACGGCCGGGGGTGAGGGGGCTGGGCAGGGGGAAAGTGGCGAAATCCCGGCCTGGGGTGAGCGAATACTCGTTTCCGCCGCGCCCCCAAGGGTTGAACGAGCCGTCGTTCAGGAAGCGGTACAACCAGAACAGCCGCCGCGTGTGGCGAAAAGGCACGAACTCGCCGAACGGCACAAGGTGGATCTTGTCGTAGCGTTTAGGTTCGGGATCGCTGGGCGAGTAGACGAAAGCCGAGTTGTGCCGCAACTCCTCGGGATAGGATCCCCGGCTCTGGGGAATGACCGACATGGCCCCCACGGTGATGTAAGCACGCCGCTGCTGGGCCAGTCTGACGAACTCTTTGTGATAGGCCTTGGCCGAGGCATAGATCTGCCGGGCCTCGTAGTTCAGAATCATGGCCCAGGGCGTCTCAGGCAGAACGATCATGTCCGGTGCTGACGAAGCCGCCTGATCCACCATGTCGAAGTACGCGGCCGCCTTGGATGCCTCCTTTCGCGGATCGTATCCGGACACGGTATCGAGCAGGAAGTCACCCTGAACAACGCTGACCCGGGGTCCCTCGGTCACGACGCTCCTGCCCAGCTGGGTCTGGCCGTAGACGAGGGTCGCCAGCACCAGCCCAGCCACGCCGAGTATCGACGGCCATCCCGGCTGCCGCAACCTGAACCTGCCCGCTTTCCAGTCGGGGAGGGATCTCAGGACGACGGACGCGATCAGCCCGTTGACGGCGGCCAGGACGAAGGTGACGCCGCCCACCCCGGCGAGGTCGGCCACCTGAATCATGGGCAGCAGGCGGATCTGACTGTGACCAAGGAGAAACCAGGGGAAGGCGAGCGGCCCACGGCTGCGGATCAGCTCCAGGGCGGTCCAGGCCATGGCGAAGGCGAGCACGACGTTGGCGTGCCGCCGGCGGTACATGTGGTGTACCGCCCAAGCCGCGGGAACGAAATAGACGGCCAGGTAGAGCGAGGCGGCGACATGGCCGGCCGAGGTGGTCACGCCCAGCCAGCGCAGATGCATGAGGAAGTAGGCGGTCCCCAGCAGATAGGCCACGAAGCACATCCAGCGTGTTCGCCGAGTTGCGCAGGTGGCCACGATCCACGGGACGAATGCGATGAAGCCGAGCGGCCACCATGATTGCGGCTCGAACAGCGGCAGGGTGAGCAGCCAGGTCAAAGCGGCCAGCACGAGGACCGGCCATCGGCGCAGGATGTCATCCGGTCGGTCCGTCGGCCGGCTGGGAAGCTCCCGCGAGGGGGCGTCACTTCGCCGGCCGGTGTGTTCCGGCTTCTCAACTCTCCGCCGTTTCACGCCAGTACTCAAGCCTCATAACCGTTCGGGTGGGCCTCATGCCAACGCCAGGCGGACGCGATGGTCTGCTCGATGTCGGTGTAGGCCGGCTGCCAGCCGAGTTCCCGACGGATCTTGTCGCCGTCCGCCACCAGTACCGGCGGATCACCGGGCCGACGCGGGTTGGGATCGGAGGGAATGGTGCGGCCGGTCACTCGGGCCGCGGCGTCGATGACCTCCTTGACGCTGTTCCCCTTGCCCGTGCCCACGTTGTAGAACCGCGCCTCCCCGGGCCTGATCGCCTCGATCGCGAGGCGATGGGCGCTGGCCAGGTCATCCACGTGTATGTAGTCCCGAACGCAGGTACCGTCAGGCGTATCGTAGTCGGTGCCAAATACGCCGACGTGGGGGCGCTGCCCCAGAGCCACCTGGAGCACGATCGGGATGAGGTGGGTTTCCGGCTTGTGGTCTTCGCCAATCGAGCCATCCGCAGCCGCCCCGGAGGCGTTGAAATATCGCAGGGCGCATGCTCCCAGACCCCACGCCCGGGCCGAGTCCTGGAGCATCCACTCGACCATGAGCTTGGACCGGCCGTACGGATTGATCGGATTCTGGGTGGTGAACTCGGTGATGGGAACGCGATCGGGGACGCCGTAGGTTGCGCATGTTGAGCTGAAGACGAGCCGCCTGACACCCACGACGTGCATGGCCTCGAGCAGACCCAGGGTATTGGCCACGTTGTTCCGGTAGTACTTGAGCGGCTCGGTCACCGACTCGCCGACGTAGGCAAATGCCGCGAAGTGCATCACCGCGTCAAAGGGACCGGTGGTGAGTGCCGCGCGCAACGTTGGGGCGTCCCCCAGGTCACCCTTGACGAATCTGACGTTGCCGGGGACGGCGGCGCGATGGCCGTAGACGAGGTTGTCGTAGACCACGACTTCATGCCCGTGGGCGACGAGGTGCTTGACACAATGGCTGCCGACGTACCCCGCGCCGCCTGTCACGAAGACTCGCATTGGCACTATTCTTCCTTCGTTTTCAGTCCGTCACCACGTCCGCCAGGGCGGACAGGCTGTACACCGCCTGTCGAAGAATGAACACATATCGACGGTTCGTCCGGATGCCGTCACGGGCCGCTTCGACGATGTACTGCTCGCGCGTCGCGTGGCCTTCGCTGCTGTTGTGCAGGTCGGCATCCTGGAGCCAGAATCCCCGTTCATCGTACGAGTGCAGCTTGCCCAGGTAGATGATCGGTCCGGCGGTGTCCAAGACTACCTCGCAGCCCACCAGATCATCCAGATTGCAGGACAAGGGCACACTCCCGCCGATTCGCGGCCGCCTCTCGACGACCCGGATCGTCGTCTCTATAGTGAACACACAGGCTCGTATCCTACGCCCCCGGGCCAAGGGGTCAAGCACAGGGCCACTGGCTCGGGTAGTGGTCATGGAGTATCTCTCAAGCATGTCCTCGCTGCTGTTCACGCTTGGTCTGGCTGCGGTTGCGGGTGTCACGTTGTGTGCCATGCTCGCGCGGCGGCGTCAGATCGGCAGTGTCCGCAGCTTGAGCCGTGAGTGGCATCTGAACTACTCCGCCGAGGACCTGATCGGCCTCCACGAGCGGTACTACGACTTGCATCTGATCCGTCAGGGACATCGCCGCCAGGTCTCGCACATCCTTCACGGCGTGACTCCGGAGGGTCTGGTGTCCCTGTTCTGCTATCGGTACGACCTCGGTTTTGGAGTGAATCAGACCGGCCGGCAATGGTGGATGGCAGTGATCGAGACCCCGAAAGCCCGATCGGCCTGGATTGCCTGCCCCGCGGACCGGCAGTTTGCCACCCTGACCGCCCCCTACCCTCACACGGGCAAGGCCGCCGGTTTCACGGTCAGCAGGGAGGGCGGAGGCGATGGCGAAGGAGCCGACCTGGTTGACCTGGAGAGCATTCTGAAGGACGTGCCCGCCTGTGGCTGCGCCGAAGTCCGCCAACGCCTGGTGGCGATCGCCCTACCGTTCAGGCCGGATGCCGAGACACCGCGGCAGGTTCTGACGGCGGTTCGACGTGTCGCCGGCCAGATTGAGCATTTGGAGGCAAAGGAATGATCTGGGCACGGTCATTTCGCGACCTCGCGGCCCTGACTCTGGTTGTCGTGATGGTGGTGTCGGGCGGCTGCAAGCCGAAGAAGTATGCGGTCAGTACTCGGATCGACAGCGGGGGTGAGTTCGACCGGGAGATCCTGCAGCCGCTTGACGATTCGATGCCCCCGGAAGCGCTGGTCATCCCCAAGACCGCTCTACCCAACTCACAGCCTTCGGACTACGCCCTCAAACCGGCCTGGCAGAAAGCGTGGCGTCAGTGTGCAACCCGACCGGCCACGCCGGATACCGAGGGAACCTATGTCAGCGCCCGTGGCCACTTCGCCGTGGTGGATGAGATCCCCCGGACCTACCACCTGGTGGCCTATCCCTTCTCCGATCGCGTGGCCTCGAACAAGGTGAACCACGCATTCGACAATTACCTCCTGTTCGGTGTAGATAGTTGGAATGAGACCCTGACCGAGACCATCTCGCTGCCCGACTACGTGGAGGCCGTGGACGAGATGCTCGGGCAGATGTTCCCGGCCATCGGCGCCACCCTGGCCGAGCTGCTCGGAGACGAATACGACCTCACCGCTCTGCACGGGTACTTGGGCGGGGATTTGCGCAAGGCGATTCGCCACCTGCATCTTTGGTGCTATGAAAACGGGCCGGGAATCGCCGCGGACGGACTAAGCGGGGCCCCGGTGGATGAGCTCAGACAGATTCTGGCAGGCGCGGGCCTCAAGTTGCCGATGACCGGCGACGGAGCCTCCGTCGATCAGGAACGGCTCTCCGCGGCATGGGAGCCGTTCGTCCGCGAGCGGATTCGCAGGCTGGTGCGGTTCAAGGCGTCCGGATCCGCGCTGAGCGAGGGACAGATCCAGGCGCTCATGGATCGATTCGGGCTCTTCAGTGAGAACAAGACACCGGCGGCCACACACCCAGCCGGGCCGCCGCAGAGCGACGGGCAAGCGGCCATTTGGCACGCGTTTCTGGGCCACTTCGAGCGGCTCAGCAAGGTGTCCTACGATCAGGCTCGCGCTCGCTGGGAGGCGAGGATCGGCGGCGCCCACCGCGTCAACCCCCTGATCCAGGGTTCCCTGCACGAGCTGTCCGGTTCGCGGCACTACGCCTTTACGTTCGTTGCCGGCGGCCCCATTCTGGAGACCGACGGTCAACGCGTGGCCGAGGATCAAGTCCAGTGGCACTTCACAGACCTGGATATCTGGCCGCACGGTTACGCCATGCAGGTGACGGCCGTGCGCTGGAATCGGGAGGCCGAGAAAAAGCTGTTCGGCAGGATCGTCCTGGGGGATCTCGACACCGTGCTGCATCTCCGCGATCTGATCGCTGATCACGACGACGTCTATGACGCTCTGGCTCAGGCGATCGAGCAGGGTAGCTTGCGCCCAATCAAGACGCTGTCGGAATCGAAGGAGCCGGTCAACCGCGAGGCGGCCAAGACGATTCTGGATCTGAAGTCGAAGAGGTGAGGCGACACCGACGGCTCCAATCCTCACCGGGCCGAGAGAATCTCTACCGGGCGCAAAGTGCCCGGCTAACCCCAGCGACGCATCGCGAAGGGTGTCCCCAAGGAGAACCTCAACACACCGGGCCTGGGGGTTGTCGTGCGGCAAGAGGACGATTCCTGCTGCTGGCCCCGTTCTTGCTTGGTGTCAGGCGTGCGGCCACGCTCTGCTCCGCCCCCTCGCTCGGCCGGCGGCCCTAACCGTAGACCGAGAAGGCTCCCCGGTGGGCGATCGGTCTCACTTCTTGCCGCTCAATCCCGTCGTTGCAGCGAGCAACGACGGGGCTTACAATCGGTCCCGGACTGGCGTCCACGATTCCAGCACGAGGAGCCACACCATGCGAGTCGCCTTCATCGGCCCGCTGATGAGCGGAAAATCGACGCTGTTCCGGGCAGTGACCGGTCAAACGGTCGCGGCTCACCACGTTCAGGGGGAGCAACTGGCCGTCGTTCGGGTGCCGGACGCCCGGCTGGACTGGCTCGACGAGATCTACAAGCCCAAGAAGAAAACGGAAGCCACGATTGAATGCCTCGATGTCCCCGGGTTCAGCCATGAGACGGCCGCCTCGCAGGCCGAGTTCCGCAAGAGCTTGAGTTCGCTTCGCCAGTGTGATGCCCTGGTGGCCGTCGTCCGAGCGTTCGACAACCCCAGCGTCCCCGCCTACCGCAACCGGGTGGACGGCCAGGCCGACCTGGCGGAGTTGGCCTCCGAGTTGGCCTTCTGCGACCTCGATCAGGTCGTGACCCGGATCGACCGGCTGGAGAAGTCGCTCAAGAAGCCGACCAAGACGCACGAGCACGAGAAACGCGAGCTGGAGCTCATGAAGCGCTGCCAGGCGGCCCTCGAGGCGGAGCAACCGCTCGCGACGGCCATTCACGGCGACGACGACCGGAAGATGCTCACCAGCTTCGCGTTCCTGACCGAGCTGCCGATCATTGTGGTCATCAACGTGAACGAGAGCGAGGCCGCCAAGCCGGCCCCGTTCGAGTACCTACACGCCACGCAGACCATCGCCTTGTGCGCCGAAACCGAGGAGCAGATCGCCCAGTTGGAGCCGGCCGACCGGGCGGTGTTCCTGGCGGATCTCGGGGTCAGCGAATCGGCCCGTGATCGGCTGGTGCGGGCCTGCTACGACGCCGTGGGCCTGCTGTCATTCCTGACCACGGGGGAGGACGAGGTTCGGGCGTGGTCGATCAAGCGGGGTGCCGACGCGGTCGAGGCCGCCGGCAAGATCCACACCGATATCGCCCGCGGTTTCATCCGAGCCGAGACCGTGGCCTACGACGATCTCAGGGCTGCAGGAGACATGAAGGGCGCCAAGGCCGCCGGCAAGGTCCGCCTCGAAGGGAAGACCTACATCGTCAAGGACGGCGACGTGATCAATTTCCGGTTCAACATCTAGTGATGCCTGTTCTGCGCCGCGTTCTGATCTTCCTCGTCGAATGCCTGATTTGCGGCTATCGGGTGATTGTCGCTCCGCTATTGATCGGGAACTGCAAGTTCGTACCCAGCTGCAGTGAATACTGCCTGCAAGCGGTTCACACTCATGGTCCGTGGCGAGGCATGTGGCTGGCGATGAAACGGCTGGCGCGATGTCACCCCTTCAGCATGGGCGGCATCGATCCCGTACCGCCGCCGGCATGCTCATCAGGACAACCGTCCGCCCGCTCATCGCATCACCACCCTTGATCGACCCATTCCAGAGACGATGACACACGCTATACTGAGGACCATGGATGAGAAACCCGCGGGAACGCGCAAATCGCTTGTCCTCGCCTCCAAGAGTCCGCGCCGCCTGCAGCTGCTGCGCGAGGCAGGCATTTCTTTTGAGGCCGTGGCGCCCCAGTTCGAAGAACCCGATCCGGCGGGATGGCTTGGCGGGCCGGAGTTCTACGCCGAGTCGACCAGCTACGGCAAGGCCAGCAGCGTGATCGGCGACCATGCCGACTGTGTCGTGCTGGGCGCTGACACGGTCGTCGCCCTGAACGAACAGATCCTGGGCAAGCCGACCAACCGTGACGACGCTCGCCGGATCCTCGACACCTTGAGCGGGAGCACTCACGAGGTCATCACCGGCATCACCATCCTCTCCCCTGCGGATTACCGCGAGATCACCCGTCATGCCGTCACGCAGGTCACCATGCGGCGGATGTCGGACTTCGAGATAGAGGCCTACCTAGCCGGCGGCCAGTGGGAGGGCAAGGCCGGGGCGTACGGCATCCAGGACGACGGCGATCCGTTCGTCACCCTGGTCGACGGCAGCTTCAGCAACGTGGTCGGCCTGCCCATGGAACTCGTGCTGGAGTTGCTCGCCGAGGTCGGCATCAAGCCGGCCCGCTGAATCGCGATGGCGATGGGCATCCGTATCGCACCCGGCAGGCATCCCCCGAGAAGCGCCCCTCTTCGGTCCTCTTGCTCTCACCGCTTCGGCCTCTCGGGGTGGCGGCGCGTAGACGGTCTCGGTCCGGGCCGTTTGGGCCGCTGCACCTACCTCAGCCCGACGGGCGGCTGGAGGATCTCGTTCAGTACGATGGCCCGGCGCAGCTCGCGCGGCGTCAGAGGTCGCCTAGCTCTCGGAGCTGGCTTGGCGAGCGGTAACGGTTGCGCGATGGTCATCTGAGCGGGCGATTGTATCTCCGCACGCACCTGGACGGCGGGGACCGACTCCGGCTGGGAGACGATCTTGGGCTTCCTCGGCTCGGGCTCCGGGCGGCGAAGCGGGCCTTGCTGTGGCCGTGGAGGCGGCTTGACCGGTCGCCGGGATGTGGGTGGAGCTTCGCGACTCACCGGGATGGGTCGTGGAGCTGGCGGCGGGCTCTGAGCGGGCCGGTGAGGCAGCACGGGCGCGGGTTCCCGCCGTGCAGTGGGCGGGGCCGACGGCTCGGCAGGCATTCGAGACGGTGGTGGCCGTTCAGTCCGGCCAGTTGGACTCGGAGCTCGTTCGGGCAGCCCGGGGGCTTTCGGGGGCGATTCCCCGGTTTTCTTGCGTGACGTGGTCTGCTGCTCGCGCCGCTGCTTGAGCTTCTCGAGCAGCGCGCCGAGGCCAGACAGAATCAGGATGGCGATGACATAGACCAACTCGCCATAGCTGCTGCCGTCCTGGGCTAGGAGGGGTAGTGTCGACACACTCAATGCTCCGCTGATCAGCACATCGCTTTCTGCAGAACCTGGTCCGCGTCCCCCGGGGAGGCCGGCGCCGGCCGGCTACAGCTTCACGTCACCCTCGCCTTTGCCGATCGACTCGCGCATGGTCGTGTCTGCCTGGACGTTCTTGAGCCGGTAGTAGTCCATCACGCCGAGGTAGCCCTTGCGGAAAGCCTCGGCCATGGCCTGGGGTACCTGGGCCTCGGCCTCGACCACCTTGGCCCGGTTTTCCTGGACCAGGGCGACCATCTCGGCTTCGCGGGCCCGGGCCAGGGCGGCCCGCTTCTCGGCCTCGGCCTGGAACCGCCGCTTGTCCGCCTCGGCCTGGTCGGCCTGGAGTTTAGCCCCGACGTTCTCGCCCACGTCCACGTCGGCGATGTCGATGGACAGGATCTCGAAAGCCGTGCCGGCGTCCAAGCCCTTTTCCAGCACCCGCTTGGAGATGGTGTCGGGATTCTCGAGCACCGCCTTGTAGTTGTCGGCCGAGCCGATCGCGGTGACGATGCCCTCGCCGACGCGGGCGATGATGGTTTCCTCGGTCGCACCGCCGATCAGCCGTTCAATGTTGGTGCGCACGGTCACCCGGGCCTTGGCCTTCAGCTGGATGCCGTCTTTCGCCACCGCGTCGATACTGCCCTTGCCACGGGCAGCGTCGGGGCAGTCGATGACCTTGGGGTTCACCGAGGTGTGCACAGCCTCGAGCACGTCGCGGCCGGCCAGGTCGATGGCACAGGAAGTCTTGTAGCCGAGGTTGATCCTAGCCCGGTCGGCGGCGATCAGAGCGGTAATGACATTGGGCACGCGCCCGCCGGCCAGATAGTGGGTTTCCAGATCATTGGTGGTGAGCCCCAAGCCGGCCTTCACCGCCCGGATCTTGCTGAGCACGATGACCCGGGCGTCCACCTTGCGGAAGTACATCCCGATCAGCTCGAAGATGGAAACCTCGGCGTTGCTCGTGTAGGCCTGCACCCACAAACCGATAAAACGAAACGCGAGCAGGACGAACGCCAGCAGCACCACGATGGCAACGACCAGGATCGCCCAGCCTATGTATTGCCACTGGAACCCCTCACCCTCGGCGAGCATCAACAGATTGACCGGCATCGGCACTCCTTTCTCTCAACGGATCCCGGGCGATAAAGACACCGGGCGAACACACAACGTGCGATCCACAAGACGGATTGCCTCCACGGGAACGTTCGGCGCGATCACGCCGCGTTCAGCCACACATTCTATGCGGCGGCCGTCAAACAGGCACGCCCCCACCGGGCGGAGGGAGGTCAGCGACTCGCCCCGACGGCCGATCAACGGCTCGAGGTCCTCGAGCGGCAACCGATCCTTCTCGCCGAGAACCGGGTTAGGGGGGGCGACCTGCTGGCCCACCCAGGTTCGGGGCCAGACACGAAGGAAAAGCGCCATCACCCCCACCATGATGACGACCAGCAGAACCAGGCCGACCAGGCCGGCCACCACGCTGATCTGGAAAGTCAGGAAGAGTGCGTAGGCAAACAAGCCCAAGGCGCAGACCGTCAGCATGAGATGCGACGGCAAGAACAGGTCCGCCACGATCAGGCCCGCGCCCAGGGTGAAGAGAATGATGATGCCCAACCACTGCGACATGATCACCGCTCCCTTGTGCTTGCGACGGTACCGGTCGCGCTGGTACCGTTCACGGCACTTGCCGGACAACGATTCGGTTGCCGGCTCGTTCGATCACGACCACGCGTGAACCACTGCTGATGAACTCGCCCTCGCTGACCACGTCCACCAGCACGTCACCGAATCTGGCCTTGCCGGCCGGTCGGAGGATACCCTCGACCGTGCCCTGATCGCCGAGTCGGGCCACGCCGACATACGGACCTTCGATCGTCACTTGCTCATGCGTGGGGTTGGAGCTGACCATTCGGCGGGCGACAGGCGTCCTTGGCAGGTAGTGGGCCACGAGGACCATACCGACCACCGCTCCGAACACGCTTCCGATCAGCGTCAGCAAGCCGTTCCGCAGGTAAGTGAGCGAACCGGGCAGGCTTGGCCACGAAGGGCGCCAGGTCGGCAGGCCGGGCTCAGGCGGCATGAACGACGAGACGGCGCCGAGCAGGATGAGCAGGATCCCGGCGATACCGGCGACCCCGAAGCCCGGGAGAAGGAAGATCTCCACGCCCACCAGGATAATGCCCAGTACCACGGCGACGATCTCCCAAGTCACGGTGATGCCCGCCATGTAGGGCGCGCCCAGGAAGAGAACCAGGGCGATGAGAGCGACAACTCCCGGCAGGCCGAGACCCGGATGCTGGAACTCGGTGTAAGCCCCCAGGATCATCAGCAGGAACAGAACGCCGCGGACAATCGGCGACGCCAGCCACTCTACGGCCTTCTCGATCCAGGTGTACTCCAGCTTTTCCATCCGCCCGGTGACGTTGAAATACCGGCTCAGGTCACTCTGACTGTTCAGTGTGGCCATCGAGAATCCGTAAGCCCGGGCTTCGTCCGTCCGCATGGTCAGCAGTTCACGATCGCTGACGATCGGCTGCTGCACCTTCTCCAGACCGGGCGCTTCCCGGACATACCTCCACGCGGTTGTACTTTTCGAATCCGGGATGGGCTCGGTCACTTTCTTGCGTTTCACCGCCTTCTTGCCTTCCTTGTCGCCACTGGCTTCCGCGGTTTCCTCCACGTCCGGGAGGCCGAACAACTCGTTGCGCCCGGAGGTGTCGACGAATCGCCGCTCGCGGGTATCAGTGTTCTCCACCCAGAAGATCTGCATCTCGGGGCGAATGAGCGCCATCACCATATCCATCGGATAGTCGTTTCGGCGGGCGGAATCGCGCAACTCGGCCAGCAAGGGGCTGGTAGCCTTGGCTTCGATGTCCTCGGGAATGGCCGAGGCGCCTTCCTCGGTCATCATGATGGGTTGGCAATCGCCGATCGTCGCGTTGCGGGCCATCACGATGCCGTCAGCGGCCAGGGCGATGATCGTGCCGGCGCTGTAGGCATCTTTGTTGATCCAGGCATAGACGCTGACGCCGCCGTCACGCTGCTCCTTCAGGGCCTTGCAGATATCAAGCGTGGCACCGAGCGACCCCCCGGGGGTGTCCATCTCGAGGACGATCAGCGGCACGCCCGCCTTCTTGGCGTGAACCAAGCGTCGCTTGAGGCTGTCATAGGTGATATCCGTGATCGTGTCTTCGATCGGAATAATCAGGGCACGCTCGTAGGATGTCGGTCGTTCCCGGGGCGCCGATGGCGTCACCGGGCTTGCCGACTGCGAGGCTGCAGCTGTCGACGTGCGGCTCGGCGGCCGCTCCGCCGGCTTCGTCGTGTCCGCACCGGTCAGGAATCCAAGAACCGCTGTTGAGCAGAGAAATGCGCCCAGGATTCGCCAGGTCGTCGATGATGTACTGATGGCTCGCCGGACTCGCATCGATTCGACTCCCGCCCTTCGGCGTCGCCCACGCCGAAAGACGCCGACTATTATACTCAAATCCGTTTGGGAAGCGATCAGAACGGTCCGGCGGCTAAGTCCACAGGAGCGGTGTGGATGCCGCACAGCCGGCGGTAGTGGGCGGCGGTCTCGGCCACCATGCGGCTGGCCTGGTGGCAGGAACGAGCGTGATCGAGAGCCCCCTGGGCGAGCCGCATGGCCGACTCGCGGTCCTGCAGCAAGGCCAACCATTTTTGAGCCAGGTCCTTGGGGCGCCGGGGTTCGAAGATCACGGCCGTCTTGGCGTCGATGAGGTAGTCTTCCATGCTGCCCTCGGGTGCCAGGATCGCCAGACCACAGGCCAAGGCGGTCAGGTTGCTGGCCGTGAACCGCCCGGACGTTCCCGGAATGATGTAGAAGTCCGCGGCGGCCATGGCCGTCCTCAGCGTCGTCCAGTCGCTCATCTCGCCTGCAAAAGTCACCCGCGCGCGAAGGTCCGGGTCTTCGACCTGTCGGCGGAAGTAGTCTTCGGCCTTGCCCGTCGACAGGACGAAAAGGTGCAGATCCGCATGGTCCTGAACCACGATCTTCATCGCCTTGAAGACCACATCCAGCCCGGAGTTGCGGCTCAGCGGGGCGGTTACCACCGCGGTCGCAATGCGATCGGACGCCCCTCCGCAGCGCGGCTCCTGCTCCGCAGGCAGGCCCAACGGCACGACGGAGATGCGGCTCTCGAGCTCGGGAGACTGCTCGATCAGGGCGTTGCGGACGCTTGGGGTAGTCGCGAAACCTGACAGCCGATCTGCGGCGGTCATGGAACAGAACTGGTCGATGTCCTCGTGATCGCAGAGCGTACTGATGATCGGACAGCCCCAGTCCTCAGCCCAGTTCGCGAACCACCGGGCCAGGTCCGCCGACAGGCAGTGGACCAAGTCCGGCACCTGTCCCCCGATGATCTCGAGGACCGCCGCGGCGGACGGGCGGTGCCAGGGCAGGAGCCGCCGGGGCAACATGACCGTCCGGGCCGGTCCCACGCGATCGGCCAGGGTCGGATCGGAGGAGTGCCCCAGGACCGTCACGCGTACCGACTCGTCGATCATGCCGACGCACAGATGGCGGATCAAGCCGCCCATCCGGCGGACGACGTCATCATCAACGATCAGCAGTGTCTCGATCGGGCCTATCGGTTGATCGCTCATGGGATTGCCCGCATGCTCATCCGGCCATTCTACCGCCCGGCCAGGCCGGTGAAGGCCAGGTGATACCCTTTCAACATGCGACGGATCTTATCGAAAACCGCCTCGTCGGCCAACTGCATGATTGAATCGAGCGCCAGCGGCGTCGCGAAGTAGAAGCGCCTGCCCTGATCGCGGTAGTGCTCGACAACCGGCTCCGGCCACGACAAGCCCGCGCTCTCGAAGCCCATTCCCACGAACTCCGGCATGGTATCCCCGGAATCCTCGATCATCTGCTCGAAGCCCTCGCTGCGCCACCGATCGTCGGTCATGATGCCGGCTCGGACCTGCGGGAGAAAGGGCCGCACCGTGCACTCGTACCAGACCCGCGTGTCCGCGACCCAGCGTGTGGCCAGCGTCGAGTGATCTTGCCGATCCTCCCGCGAGGGGGCACCGAAACCGGCTTCGTCCGCCATGGCCGCCTCGACGCGACCGCGGAACTGTTCAATCAGCTCAAGCTGGGAATGGTTGAGAGACATGCAACACAGCCGGGCAACACCGAGCAGTTGGCACGCGAGCAAGAGGACGCAGGAGGCGTCGAACCGCGGCTGGAGCGGGATCGCATAAACCTGAGAACCGAACCAAGCAGCGAGTCCTGCATGAACCAAGGGTCCCTGGGCAACCCCGGGCGGTTATTCTCTCTCCATACGCGATGCTCCATTCTCGACTTCCTCCAGAAAGCTGGGTCCGTCCTGCTTGGCGGAACGGGAGCGGCCGGTCACCCGCTTGAGGATCATACGTCTCGTGGCGGTGAACGGCCAGGAGAGCCATCGATGCAGGACGATAAGGATGCCGGTCTGGTGACTGGCGGCGAGCTGCTCCGCGGTGAGTGTATCCGGGCGATGACGCCGCTGGTGCTTGCGAAGGTGGTAACGATCCGCGGCCTGGAGTCGCCGGAGGACAAACCGGCCCAGGAAGCCGGGGACGATCCGCTGCACACCTTGGCGGCGACCGGTCGCGGGCCATTGCCAGGAGATTTGGAAGTCGATCAGCGACGGACGGCCGCTGTGGTCCACGAGGATGTTTTCGCGCTTCTCGAGGTCCACGTAGGCAATGTCCCGGCGATGGAGTTCGTCGAGCAGCTGCTCGAGCCGACCGAAGAACGCGTCGTCCACCCGTTCATACCGCTGAAGGGGATGGCCTTCGACGAAGACGTGGATCAGCCCGGTGCGGCCCCACCTGCCCAGGCAGCGAGGAACACCTTCCACTCCGTTTGCGGCGGCATAGACGGCCAGTTCGTGGTCCGCGAGCATCCTGCCGAGCCAGGCCATCGGCAGCCCGAACAACTTCGCGGTGCGACCGAGCTTGAGGACGGCCAGACCGGCCGGCCCGCGATACAGGCCGGTCGCCGCAAAGAAGTCATGCTTGTAGGTCCGCCGGTGCTCGTATTCGCCGTCCGCCAGGGCTATTCGTGCGGGCATGTCATTGCCGCCCAGTGCCCGCAGCCAAGCATGCTTGCTCTCCTTGCCCGATGCCATCGTGATTGACAGGATAGCCCCGAGGCGGGGGAGAATCCAACCGGCCGAGCGTTGTTGGCTCGGACGCCGGTCACTATACTGCCCGGGGATGGTCGTACAGGCACGCGCCATGGAGGGCACCGCCAAGATGGAAAACAAGTCATGGAGCATCGCGCCCGCCTGGCCGGAGTGCCGGAATGCCGCCCAGCGACTCGGCGTATCGCCCTTGGTAGCCCAGGTTCTGTTCAACCGAGGCATCATGGAACCGGACCGGGTCAGGGCGTTTCTCGACCCGAAACTCAGCCATCTCCACGCCCCTGAATCGCTGCCTGGCGTCACTCAGGCCGCCGAGCGCATCGCCCGCGCGGTGCGTGATCGCGAGTCGATCGTGATCTACGGTGACTACGATGCCGACGGGCTGACCGGCACGGCGATCCTCTGGCATCTGCTTACCTTGGCGGGAGCGAGAGTCTCCTACTACATTCCCCACCGCATCGAGGAAGGCTACGGGGTTAACAGCGACGCCATTCGGCAGATCCGCCAGGACGGGGCCGATCTCCTGATCACCGTCGACTGTGGAATCACGGCCGTCGAGCAGATCCGGCTGGCCCGCGCGTTGGGGCTGGCCGTGGTCATCACCGATCACCACGCCTTCGAGGGAACGCTCCCTGAAGCGGAGGTGGTCGTGCATCCGCGGGCCGGCGAAGGATATCCCAATCCGGACTTGTGTGGTGCCGGGGTGGCCTTCAAGCTCGCTTGGGCGGCTGCCAAGAGCCTGTGTGGTGCTGAGAAGGTCCACTCCCGATTCCGTGATTTCCTCGTGGACGCCACTGGCCTGGTGGCCCTGGGCACCATCGCTGACGTCGTTCCGTTGACCGGTGAGAATCGCGTGCTGGCCCGCCACGGGCTGACCGGGCTGGCCAAATCCAAGCTGACCGGGATCATGGCATTGATCGAAGCCGCCCGGCTCACCGACCAGAAGCTTGACAGTGAGCATGTGGGCTTCTGGCTGGCGCCGCGGCTCAACTCCGCCGGGCGCATGGCCGACGGGGAACTGGCCGCCGAACTGCTAACCAGCGCGACGCCGGAGCGAGCTCGGGAGATCGCCCTGCTTCTGGAGCGGCACAACCAGGAACGTAAGAGCCTCGAGCGGCGGATCTTTGACGAGGCGTGCGCGATGATCGAAGCCCGCCACCTGGCGTCCGATGCCCGGCGTGGAATCGTCCTGGCTTCGGAGAATTGGCACGCTGGGGTGATCGGGATCGTGGCCTCACGGGTCGTGGAGCGCTACCGCCGACCGACGATCATCATCGCCCTGGACAGCGGCCAGGGCCAGGGCTCCGGCCGGAGCATTCCGCACTTTGAGCTGAACCATGCCCTAGCCGAGTGCCGTGAGCACCTGATCGCTTTCGGGGGGCACGCGATGGCCGCCGGATTGCGGATCGCCGCCGATCGAATCGAATCCTTCACCGCGGCCTTTGTCGCCCGAGCCAATCAGCGGCTGACTGCTCAGGACCTCGAGCCCACGCTCCGGCTGGACGCCGAAACGCGGCTGTCGGAGCTGTCCGAGCAGACCGTCCAGCAGATCGAGCAGCTTGCTCCTTTTGGACAAGGGAACCCAAGGCCGAAATTCGCGTCCGGTGCGCTGCAAGTCGACGGGGAACCACGAGTCATGGGTGCGTCGGGCGAGCACCTCAGCTTCCATCTGAGCGATGGTCACCAGCGATGCCGGGCGGTCGCCTTCAGCCAGAAGGACCATCTGCCAGCTCTGCTCCAGCATCGGCGATGCCAGGTGGCTTTCACGCCCAGGCTGAACACGTTCAGAGGCTGCACGAATGTCGAGATGCAAGTCGTGGACATCAGGTGCCCGGTGTGACGCTCGTGTCGAGTCCCTGCCGACGCAGAATACTCTTGCCTGCGAGGCGCACATCCTCGACCGCGTCGGTCGGTCCGGCCAAGACCGCTGCCTGCGTGGGCGTCACCGCGAGTTCGAGAGCGTCAACCGGTCGACCCAGCTTCACCGACAGATCACCGATCGTCACCCCCCGTGCGTTGCAGATGGCCACGGAACTCACTGCTCCTGAGCCATCTCGACGAATCATGCACAGCTCGCCTTGCAGGCCGATCCGCCAGTCGGCTTGCTCGATGACCCCAGTCCCTGCCCCCGAAGCGTCTTCCCGGCCACCGGGCGCGCATGGATCGGCGAGGACCAGCAGGTCAGATTGCCCGTCGGTCAAGCGTATCTCGATTGCCACCGCGGAGTCGGAACAGGATCCGCCGCCAGCCCGGGCCAGTGCCATCCGGCGAACACCGGCAACGACGCGGCTCTTCCCATAGGGCTCGATCACGCCGACGAAGGTCGAGACCAGCGGGGCCTGATCGGCGACCCGGCGGGTCAGGACGCGTGGAATCCAGGCTTCATCATTTGAATTGAAGAGACCGGCGACCACCCAGCCTTCGGCCACTCCGCCGGACGCGGCCGTGGTCAAGTCGGTATAGCGCAGGTGAACCTCCATTCCGTTCGGAAGGTACCTGTTTCGATCCTCGATCTCGAAATCGGCGCTCCAGCCGGGTCGCGGGCCGGGATCCATGCGGAAGCCGCGCATCTGGGTGTTGTCACCGAGGCCGGCGGCGGGCGACAAAGACAGGCCGCTGGTGGTCAGTTTAGCATACTGGCTGTGCATGAACCGGATGTGTTCCTTGCCCCCGGCCACGCGAAACACGTCCACCAGGTAACAGTCCCGGTCGGAGACATCGACCACCGCCACGGTGCGTTCGTAACGCTGGATGGCGTAGAGCTTCTCGCCGGCCGCCCGGACCGCGTGGAACTGCCGACCATCCGCCCACAGGGTGCTCGCGCCGGTAGCCGCCCTCTGGCTCTTGCCGTCCACGAGGACGGTGTTGTGGGCCGCGGTGGCCGTATACCACCTGGCCCGAGGGGAATCCCAACCCCCGTACTGAACCGGTGGGTAGCCGAGATCCGGCATGAGATCCAGCCCCTTGGCGAAGAGGCCGACGTTCAGGCCGTCGCGGTGGCTGTGCCGGCCGTCCGAGTCGTAGTCCAGCCAAGCGGCGCGCCGGTCATCGCCCTGGCCACTTCGGAGAATGGCCAGGTGCCACTGCCGCTTGTTGACGCCGGCCAGCCTGAACGACGGACCTTCCCTGGCGATTACCTCCTCGACGCCTTTTTGAATTCCCTTCGGGTCGATCGCGAAGAGATCGTGGGGCAAGCCGTCGATCGTGCCGCCGTTGCCCCGATACAGCGCCTGGACGAAGACCGGGTCTTGACTCAGTTCGTAAAGCCGCCACAGGAACGTGAATCCGGATGGGTCGAGGGATGCAGGCCTCACGAAGTCGATACCCCGATAGGAGTCGTCTCGACGCGCGAAAGCTCCGCTGTCCCCGATCCGGGGATAATACTGGTCCAGACAGAGTGTCTCGGCGTGAAAGCGGTAGGTCTGCTGCAGTTGAGGCTGGCGCCTGACCAGGTCGGCGAGGAAAGCGGGATCCACGCGGTCAAAGCGACCGAGCAGTTCGGCGAGCGACCTTGGTCCGATGGTCGCGTAGCCGCTGAGCCCCTTCTCTCCGGTGACACCATCCACGGCCGTACCCGCCTTGACGATCTCGTCCACGAGCCGATTGACCTCGACCTTGTTGTCCGGCCATTCGAGCACCGTCCTGATGATGACCTCGGCCACTTCGGTGCGAGGCTGGTTCGACTGTATCTTGGGTCGGTGGTTCAGCGTGTCCCGCAGAATCCGGTCTTCGATGTTTCGGCGCACGTCGGCGACCGAAGCCTTGACATTGGCCGACTTGTATCGCCCGGCCAGTCCACCCAGGAAAGTCACCAGCTCATCGTCGCCGCTCAGGCCTTCCCGTATCTGGTCGTACGCCAGAGCGAGTTCGCGGACCTCTTCGCAGGCATCATGCCAAACGGACACATACCCGGCCGCATAGCTGGGCACATCGTAGATGAAGGCCTGGGTCTTGAAGTCGAAATCCGGGTAGAGATCGGCGACACGGTCGAGAAGGATCGCCGCCTTGTGGGCATATGCCCGATCCCCGGTCAGCAAGTATGCCGCCCCGAGCTTGTGGACACCGCCGACGATTGCCTGCTTCCACTGGCCGTAGATGAGATACGCACCGATGAACCGCCAGACCTTGTCGCCCTCGACATAGCCGTTGCCGTCATCCACGCCGAACAGGTGCAGCGGATCGGCGGGGTCCGGGTGGTCGTTGTTGACGAGCAGTCTCCGGTCCGCCCGCCGGGGATCGAACACCGCCCTCTCATCCAGGCCCGAGCGGTAGAACGTCCAGAAATCGTTCTTGGGGAACAGCTCCCTGCAATGGGGGCATCGGACCTTCCACGGGCGATCCAGGGCCCGGATCTCCCAGTTGTACATGGGCACGCTCTGCCTGCATGCTGGACAGAAACCGCTGGAGAACACCATCCACGACCGCTTGACCGTGGGACCGAACACGAGGTCCCATGCCTGCTGGTCAGACATGTCCTTCCAGGGTCGGGCCGCATCCACGACCTGCTTGCGGACCGCCGCCGCCCAATCCGATGCGTTGCAGCTGGCTCGAGCCGCGGCGACCAGATCCCGCGGGTAGAAGGTGCTGGCTTCCTTGGCCATCATGCCAGCCGGACTTGCACTGACTCCCGCCGCCATGACGACCAACAGCAGCCTACACGATGAAGCGATGTCTCCTCGCCGCGACATGGTTGGATCTCCGAACCCGACGCAAAAAACGGTGCGCTGCGCAACCGAACACGGCCCCCTCCGGGCACCGCGAGCGATGCGGCAGCGAAGAAACCGGACGCTTCCGGGGAGCCGGGCCTACGGTCCCCGGGCAGGCTAGTCTCCCAGCCAGGAGTGCACGAACCCGAACGGATCACCCGAGTTCGCCGCAGAACGGAAAACGGCAAGGCTCGCGGACCAGTCGCGTCCGGTCCGCTCGTGTACCCGCTCGAACAGCACCAGGTCGGTATTGTACCGCCCATTCACCATCAGGAAGGCGTTGTTGAATGGGAACTCCGCATAGCTCTGATAACGATCCGGCTCGTTAAGCGTCGGCAGCAGTTCGGTCGCCACCCGCTGCCGGCCGTCCTCGAAGATCGTCGCCCGGGCGGCGATCTTGGCCTCGCTGCCGACGCTGCTGTTGTATAGCTCCTCCAATCGCCCGGTGAGGGCCAACAGGAAGGCATTGAACCGGTCCGTGTCTTCGTACCCGATCCGGGCCTGGTGCACGATCGCTGCGTCCGGACCATACTCAGCGGCCAGAAACTCCAGGGCCCCGGTTCGCCCGACGAATGTGGCAAGTGATTCACTGAAGACCGCATCGCTGGCACACCAGATGGTGTTGTGCAGCAGTTCGTGGATAACCGTGTCCACCAGGTTGACGCTGTCGCGGCCGAGCATGGCTGATGTCAGTGGATCGGGAAGAAGACCGATCGTGCTGTAGGCGTCAAGCTCGTAGATCATGGTGTCGTAACCCTGGTCCACCAGTCGGTCGCGCTCCGCCTTGGCCTCATCTAGGTTGAAGTACCCCAGGTAGCTGATCGACCCGACGAAGGGCAGGCTCCACGTGTAAGGCACGATCGCGTCTTTGCGCGACGCGGAGAGATTCCACGCCAGCGGTCCGCCGTGCAGGTTGACGAAGTTGCGATAGCTGTGGCCGACGTTGAGTCCGATGGTCTGCTCGGCATAGTCCCGGGTCCGGATGACCAGATCCAGTTTCGCCAACTCCTCCTCGCTGAGACTCGTGTCGGCCAGGCCTTGCTCAATCGGGACCATCGAGCTCAGGAGGTGGAGTTCCCCGCCTGCCGCCCCGAGCATGTAGTTGACCTCGGCACAACCGCAACCGCTGATCGTGGCCAGCCCCAGGATCGTCAGAGAACACAATGTCGTCCGCAGCCGCAACTTCATTCATGGCCTCCAAAAAACAGAAGGTGATGATTATAGCCCTACCGGAGTGTCCGCCCAAAACCGAGGACGAGGCCACGAGGAAGGGGGTGTGGTCGATGCCTACTCCGGAGCCGACTTTTACCGCTCGTCTCGCGGCCCGGCCGGGCCGAAGAGCCGTCGAGATGACCCATGCCGCTCGATTGCGTTGACATTCAGGAGATCTGGCCTATACTAACAGTAATATCGACCTTCTGGGTAGATATTCAACGATGGCCCAGGATAAGCGTTCATGAAGCTCTCGATGAAAACGGATTATGCGTTGCGGGCCCTCTTCACCCTGGTCGAGCACCATGGACGCAACCCGATACCGATTCGGGCGCTCGCCGAGCGAAACGACGTTCCCAAGCGGTTCCTCGAGCACATCATGCTCGCCTTGAAGGAGCAAGGGTGGGTGGAGAGCGTGCCTGGCAAGAAAGGGGGCTATCGTCTGGCCAGAAGCCCGGACAAGATCACCATGGGGCAGGTGGTGCGTTTCTTCGACGGCCTGCTGGCCCCGATCGCCTGCGTGTCGTCCGGCCACTACGAAAGGTGCAGTCAGGAGCCGGTGTGTCGCTTTCGCCGGGTCCTGCTCGACGCAAGGAATCTGACAGCTCGCCTGATGGACAAGGCAACTCTGGCGTCAGTATTCACCTATTCGCCGGTCACGGCTCGCGAGGTGTTCAGCGACGAGTTCGCCGGCGGAGCGGGCATCTAGAGCAGAAAGGCACAGGATGGGTAACGCGGACAGCAGATCGGCAGATCTTCGCACCTTGGCGATCCATCACGGCGTCGACAAGGATTCGGCCTTCAACTCGGTGACAACGCCGATTTATCCCAGCTCGACCTTCGCCTTCGAGCGGGTTGGCGTGACCAAGGGGTACGACTACACGCGGTCGGCGAATCCGACCCGGGCGGCCCTGCAGGAGAATCTGGCCGCTCTCGAGGGGGGGACCGCGGCCTGGGCAACGTGCACGGGCATGTCGGCCATCAGCTCGGTGGCGATGCTGTTCAAGTCCGGGGACCACCTCATCTCCGGTGACGACATCTACGCCGGCACGATTCGACTTCTTCATGACGTCCTGCCCGGTCTCGGAATCACGACCTCCTTCGTGCGGATGGGCGATCCCGACGAGGTTCGCAGGGCCATTCGGCCGAACACCCGAGGGATGGTCATCGAGACGCCGTCGAACCCGCTGCTCAACCTGGTCGACCTGGCCGCGGTGATTGCCACCGCCCGCGGGCACGGGATCCTGACCATTGTCGACAACACATTCATGAGCCCGTATTTCCAGAACCCGCTCGGCTTCGGGGCGGACATCGTCGTTCACTCGACGACGAAGTACCTCAACGGACACAGCGACGTGGTCGGTGGCGCGATCGTGGTGAAGGACGCCGCGCTTGGCGAGCGGGTCGGCTACCTGGTCAACGCCCTGGGCACGGCCTGCTCACCCTTCGACGCCTGGCTCGTGCTCCGCGGGGTCAAGACGCTGGCTTGCCGCATGGAAGCTCATCAGGCCAACGCCCTGGCCATCGCTCGCTGGCTCGAGCAGCACCCGCGTGTGAAGAAGGTCTACTACCCAGGCTTGGCGGCCCATCCCGGCTACGAGCTGGCTCGCAGGCAGATGCGCGGGTTCGGCGGCATGGTCAGCTTCGACCTGGATCTTGACCAGCTGACGCCCGACGCGCTGTTCGCCCGGCTCGAGTACTTCTCGCTGGCGGAGTCGTTGGGCGGAGTCGAGTCGCTCGTGGAGCAGCCCTGGACGATGAGTCATGCGTCCATCGGGGAGGACCGCCGGCGGGCTGCCGGTTTCAGTCCCGCGACGATCCGGCTGTCGGTCGGGATCGAGTGCGTAGATGACCTGATCGCGGACCTGGATCGCGGTCTGGCCGCCGCCTCGCGTTGACTGGCGGGCCGGGATCATGGGGCCTTCATGAGCATCGACATCCGGCAGATCTCCAAGACCTTCGGCCCTTTCGCCGCACTCAAGAGCGTGAATCTGCACGTTGCCAGTGGTGAATTGGTGGCCCTGCTTGGCCCGTCCGGCTCGGGCAAGACGACCCTGCTGCGGATTATTGCCGGGCTGGAGGTGGCGGATGCGGGCAGCGGGACCATCCTGTTTCACGGTGAGGACATGGCCGCCCGCCGGGTGGCCGAACGCCGCGTTGGCTTCGTGTTTCAGCATTACGCCTTGTTCAGGCACATGACCGTCTTCGAGAACGTCGCTTTTGGCCTCCGCGTCCGGCCGCGGGTCCTCCGTCCGCCACGAAGCGAGATCCGCGACCGCGTGCACGACCTGCTCAGACTCGTACAGCTTGACTGGCTGGCCGATCGGTACCCTTCCCAGCTTTCCGGCGGCCAGCGGCAGCGCGTGGCTCTGGCCCGGGCCTTGGCGGTCGAGCCGCAGGTCCTCCTGCTCGACGAGCCGTTTGGGGCCCTCGACGCCAAGGTTCGCCAGGAACTCCGCCGCTGGCTTCGACGCCTGCATGACGAGATCCACCTGACCAGCGTGTTCGTGACTCACGATCAGGAGGAGGCCCTCGAGGTCTCCGACCGTGTCGTGGTCATGAACGAGGGGCGGATCGAGCAGATCGGCACACCGGAGGAGGTCTTCCATCAGCCGGCCAACGAGTTCGTGATGAACTTCCTGGGAAATGTCAACGTCTTCCAGGGCCGTGCCGAGGACGGACGTTTCTTCTTCGGGCCGCTCGAGGTCGCGAGCGTCGATCCGGACCGGGCCGCAGCGACGGATGCAAGAGCGTTCATTCGGCCGCACGAGTTGGAGCTGGAGGTCGAAGCCACGGGTCGCCCGGCGTTCCCCGCCACGGTCCAGCACATCAACGCCGCCGGGGGCCACGTCAAGATCGAACTGCTGAGCGACACCGGGCAGCATGTCTTCGTCGAGTTGCCCCATCACCGGTACCGCGAACTCGATCTCTACAGAGGTCGGACGGTCTTCGTCAGCCCCCGCTCGATCAAGGTCTTCGTGGATGACTACTCGATCTGAGGCCGGCGCTGGGCACGAATGGCAACGCCGGGCATGAACGAGCCCGATCGCATTGTCCTGAGAAGCCGCCCCGCGCAGATGGGACACCTGGTCAGCCCGCGGCGGCCGGCAAGACCCGCAAAGGACCGGTGTCAGGCCACCGCGGGAGCGGAGAATCATGAACGGAGCGAAACGGGCCGCGTCCCGCCGAGGGGGTGAGACTCCAGGGGCCGATACAACGACGCCCTGCCAGTTGGTGCCCACCATGGCGAAAGGCATCCGAGGTTGGTGGGCGGCGACCGGCAGGCACCCGGAATCACCTCGACCGGCCGTCACTTCCTTGGCTCACGCGCCACTGCCCGCACGAAAACACGAAGGCTGCTTCTCTCACCACGGTCATCTTGGGCTTCGTTGCCCGACGGTCATCGCGGTCGCGCCGTTGTCGGTTGTCGAATCGCTGGCTTCTTGGTCATGTTCGTTTTGCGATCGGGAAACAGGCTGGCAAACTGGCATCTGCGATAGCAGATCGGCGGGGAAGGGCCACCGAGCATTTCCACCTTTCTCCCAGCGCATTCCTTCTGCGGTCAAGACGATACAGATGAGGATGGGAGTCGGCCCGGTGGGGCAACCGGGCCAAGGTAATGTGGGACATGTCGGCGAGGAGCACCTCGGCAGACTTCGGCATCTTCCAGCGATGCTTCAGCGGGGCGAATGTGCCGGCCGATCCGGACTGTTTGAAGTAGCAGGCCAGCCGCTGCAGGATGCTCCGGCAAATCGACCCGGACCGGCGTGACCCCTTCGCCGGAAGCATGCCGCTGGGGGAGAAGCCGCGGTCCCTGCGGTATGGCGAAGCGACGGCATTCGCGGTATAGGGATGTGGAGCCACTGAATGGCGACGCGGGGCGTCTCTGCGGACGGGGCCATCCGGCAGCCGCAAGGCACGCCAGGTTCCGGCTCCGGGCACGAGCCACCCTGCTACGCCCAGCGGTCAGGCGGAGGATGAGATCCTTTTCAGGATGACCACGCGGAGAACCAGCAATGATGAGTGGAAGAACCTTCCTCCTCGCGATGGTGCCGGCACTTGCCACCGGGACGACCACCGGAGCGGCCGACAAGGTACTCTATGAGAAGCGGTCACCCTACAACCTGGTCGTGGTGACAGAGGACGATCAAGGACTGCGCACGCTCTCGTTCGACCACTATGGAGGGAGGCAGAGTGTTGTCAAAGTCGGAGACCCGGACCACGTCGAGCTCCCTTACGCCAAGGCGATGCTCATGGGCCTGGCCTTCATTGAGCCACCCAAACGCATGCTGATGATCGGCTTGGGCGGCGGCACAATCCCGAGCCTGCTCCATGCGCACTACCCGGCCGCGATCATCGATGTGGTTGACATTGACCCCGATGTCGTTCATGTGGCCAAGGAGTTCTTCGGTTTCCGTGAAGACGCGACCATGCGCGCCCACGTCGATGACGGACGTCGATTCATCGAGAAGTGCCGGGATCCCTATGACCTCATCTTGCTCGACGCGTTCAGCGATGAGGAGATCCCCTATCACCTGGCGACACAGCAGTTTCTCAGAGCGGTCCGCCGGGCGGTGTCGCCGAGGGGGGTCGTGGTGGCGAACGTCTGGAGCCGCGACTCGAATCCTCTCTACGACTCCATGGTGCGAACCTACCAGAGCGTCTTCGATGAGCTGTACATCCTGAATGTCCGCAACACCGGGAACAGAATCCTGATCGCGGTGCCGCGGACACAACAGGTCAGGTCGGGCGAGCTGGTCAAACGGGCCAGGGCAATTTCGAAGGAGAAGCGGTTCAGATTCGATCTCGGCGATCTGGCGGAACGCGGATTCCGCCGCGTCCCGGCGGCGAACACCCGCGGCCGGATCCTCGTGGACCGGAAACCGGCCACCCGGCCGGAGCAACCTCGTGACACGGAATCGGCTCCGGTTCCGGCTGTGGGCAGTCCAATGGAGAGGGACGTTCCTGCTTCAAACGCAGCCGTCCCGTGACAGCGAACCCGCACGCGGCGGCCGTCAGCCGATTCATCCCGTCGAGGCTCTCGGAGCCCGGAGAGGGGTGGGTACCGCACGGTCTCGAGAACCGGCCCGACTTGTTTTCCGCTCGGGCCTCTGGGAAGAGGCCTCCGGCTTCTCCCGTCAGAGATCCCATATTCCCGGATTTCTCACCGCTTCCCCATCCACCCACCTTTTGCGTACAATCAACCTGTCCTGGAGATCACCTTGCACCCGGGGGGTAGTCACATGTGGATGCCCAAGCCGCTGATCGACCGGGTTGCCCTGGCCAGTTGCCTCGCGCCCCTTGCCGCCACGGCCGCGGTCTACGAGGTCGGCGATGGCAGACCCTTTGCCACCATCGGTGCCGTGGCCTGGGAGTCGCTCGAGCCCGGCGACACCGTCCTCATCTACTGGCGTGCCGCTCCCTACCAGGAGAAGTGGGTCATCGGCCGCACCGGAACCGCCACACGGCCCATCACTGTACACGGCGTGCCCGGCCCGTCCGGCCAACTCCCGGTCATCGACGGTGACGGCGCCTCGACCCGCCCCCAGCTCAACTACTGGAACGAGGTCCGCAGCGTCCTCAAAGTCGGCGGCTCAAACACTCCATCCGACTGCACGCCCCGATACGTCATCGTCGAGAACCTCGATATCCGCAGCGGCCGCCCACCATACACCTTCACCGCGGCCGGTGGCGTCGTCAGAGCCTACGTCAACAACGCTGCCGCCATCCACATCGAAAAGGGCGAGCACATCACCATACGGAACTGCCATCTCCACGACTGCGGCAACGGCATTTTCGTTTCCTCCTCCGACACCACCGTCTCTCGCGACATCCTTGTCGAGGGTAACAACATCGACGACAACGGCAACGAAGGCAGCATCTACGAACACAATAACTACACCGCCGCTATCGGCATCACCTTCCAGTACAACCGCTTCGGTCCGCTCCGCGGCACGGCCAGCGGCAACAACCTCAAGGACCGCTCCGCGGGCCTCGTGGTCCGCTACAACTGGATCGAGGGCGGCAATCGCCAGCTTGACCTGGTCGATGCCGAGGACAGCGCCGTCATCCGTGCCGACCCGGCCTACCACACGACCTTTGTCTACGGCAATGTCCTCGTCGAGCCCGCCGGGGCCGGCAACCGCCAGATCACTCACTACGGCGGCGACTCCGGCACCACCGCCGCTTACCGCAAAGGCACCCTTTACTTCTACCACAACACCGTGGTCTCCACCCGCCCCGACCGCACGACGCTGTTTCGCCTGTCCACCAACGAGGAGCAATGCGACGCCCGCAACAACATCTTCTACGTCACCGCTGCGGGCGGTACGCTGTCACTGCTCGATGCGGCTGGGGCCCTTGACCTGAGCCGCAACTGGTTCAAACCCGGATGGGTATCCAGCTTTGGCACGCTCACCGGCCAGATCCGCGACGACCAGACCGCCGTAACCGGCGCATCCCCCGGGCTCCTCGAGGAAACCACCCAGGACTACCGCCCGGCGAGGAACGCCGCCTGCATCGACCAGGCCGCACCCCTGCCGGCCGCGGTCCTGCCCACTCACGGCATCGTCTCCCAGTACGTCCGCCATCAGGCGGGCCAGTCGCGGCAGGTCTTTGGAGCTGCCCCGGACCTGGGTGCCTTCGAGCACCTCACTCCGGACCTTGACGGCGACGGCAACGTGGAAAGGAGCGACCTGATCCTCTTCGCCGCCTGCGTCTCCGGACCCGACCGGGCCCACTCCGGGAATCCGACCTGCACCCAAGCGGACCTCGATCGTGACGGCGACGTCGACCAGTCCGACTTCGGGTTCTTTCAGCGATACTACCGCGGGGCGAATGCACCGTCCGCTCCGAACAGTGCGAATGCAAAGCACGGGTTTCAAAGCGAATTCGCCTTCTTCGAGCTTCGACCGTCGCGGCCGGGCCCCTGAGGAGGTGCTGGCCCGACCCTTCATCGAATCCTGGCAGCTTGGTACAATGGAACCGGAGTCGTGCCCTTCCGATAGCGGCCATACTCGTCGGCCCGGCACACGTGTCCTTCGGCCGACAAAGGGAGGTACGTACCGTGGCTCATCATGCGCGCGAAGGTGGCTGGGTGTTGGCGGGTCTGATCGGGCTGCTGTGCTGGAGTGCCGTTTCGCAGGCCCAAGTGGGGACGTGCGGATGTCGGATCTGTGATTCCGACGGCGATACGGACGTCGACCAATCCGATTTCGGGTATTTGCAGGCCTGCTTCAGCGGGAGCCTGCCCATCGCAGACCCGAGGTGCCTGGACGCCGATCTGGACGGCAACGGGGCGATCAACGAGGACGATCTCGCCATTTTCGTGGCGTGCGCGTCGGGGGCGCAGGTCGCGGTATCGACCGGCGATCTGGATGCCATCTTCATCACCGAGTTCGTGGCCAGCAATGCGAACGGCCTGGCCGACGAGGATGGCAGCCACCCGGACTGGCTCGAGCTGTACAACCCCTGCCGACCGGTCTTCAATCTGGCCGGATACTACCTCACCGATGATCCGGCCGAGCTGACCAAATGGGCCTTTCCCGCCGTAGCGATGACTCAGGGTCAGTACCTTGTGGTGTTCGCGTCGGGGAAGGACCGCACAAACCCCAGCAAGCCCCTGCATACCAGCTTCAAGCTCAGCGACAACGGCAACGGCGATGCCCTCAACGCCTTTCTCGCCCTGGTGGCCCCGGACGGCCACACCATCGTCTCGGCCTACCCGCAATACCCGCAGCAGTTGACCGACATCTCCTACGGCCTGTCTCAGTCGGCGGTCAGACTGGTCTCGGCCGGAACGCCGGTCAGGTACCGCGTTCCCACCGTGGCCGATGCCGGCCTGGGCGCCGGCTGGACCGACCCTGACTACTCGGACGCGTATTGGTCCGCCGGGCCGACAGGCATGGGCTTCAGCTCGGCGATGTACTTCACCGCGACCACCTACAAGGCCAACATCACCGTGGACACCCTGGCCAAAGCCGAGGGCGTAGTGGTCAATCCTGCCCAGCAGAGTTGGGCGGTGACTGAGAGCACGCCGGTGGTCAACTACCTCAATACGAGCGGCTCGGCCAATTACGAGAACGATGCCCCCTTCCCAGGAACTCAGATTGGAGCGGACGTCAATGATTTCGTAGTTCTGGTTACCGGAACGGTGATGATCCCCGCGGCCGGCGAGTACACCTTTGGGGTCAACAGCGACGACGGCTTTCATCTCAAGCTGACCCGCGGAGCGACGGTCCTCGAATCCTCCCATCCGAATCCCCGAGGGCCGGCCGACACCCTCAAGACCTTCAGCATCCCCGAGGCGGGGGCCTATCAGGTGTGGCTCGTCTACTACGAGCGCGGTGGCGGCTCCGAGCTGGAGTTCTTCTGGGCTCCAGGATACCATGAGGCCTTCAATGCCAGCGTTTTCCGCCTGGTGGGGGAAGGCCAAGTCAGCGTGCTTCCAGCCGACATCGGCACGGACGTCGGCTCGGCCATGCGCGGCAACAATGCCTCGCTATGGGTCCGGGTGCCCTTCCAGATCGCTGACCCGACAGCCTACAATCTGATGACGCTGCGCATGAAGTACGAGGATGGCTTTGTTGCGTACCTCAACGGGCACGAGGTGATTCGGCGAAACGCCCCCGCAAACCTGGCCTGGAACTCGGCCGCAACCGTCGACCGGCCGATCAGCGATGCCGCCGATTTTGAGACCTTCAACCTGACCAGTCTCATGGCTTACCTGCGGTCAGGCAGCAACCTCCTGGCCATCCACGGGCTGAACAACGACGCCGGCGACGGCGATTTCCTGGTCCTTCCGGAACTCGCCATCGGCGCCAGCACTGACCAGGTGCACTATTTCGCGACGCCCACCCCGGGGGCGCCCAACACTGGCGGGAGCATCGATTTCTGCCACGGTGTGGAGTTCAGCGCGCCGCGCGGGCTCTACGAGAGCCCCTTCCAGCTCGTGCTCACCCCTTCGACGGCCGGCTCGCAGGTCCGCTACACGCTTGACGGTTCGACGCCCACCGGGTCGCACGGCACGGATTACACCGTTCCCATCACCATTGACAAGACCAGCACCGTCCGGGCAGCCGCCTTCCGGGACAGCTACCTGCCCTCCCGGGTCGCGACGCATACGTATCTGTTCGTCGACGACGTGATTCAGCACTCGCCCGACGGCGTCGCCCCGGGGCCGGGCTGGCCGAGCGGCAGCGTCAACGGCCAAACCATGAACTACGGGCTGGACCCGAACATCTTGAATGACCCGCGGTACTCCGCCCTGATGCACGGGGCGCTGCTGTCCATCCCATCGATCTCGCTGGTCACCGACCTGACCAACCTGTTCGATTCGGCCGCCGGCATTTACGTCAATGCCTACAACGACGGCCGGGACTGGGAGCGCCCGACGTCGGTCGAGCTGCTCAACCCCGACGGCAGCGAGGGCTTTCAGATCAATGGCGGCCTGCGGATCCGCGGCGGCTACAGCCGCAGCGGCGGCAATCCGAAGCACGCTTTCAGGCTTTTCTTCCGGGCCGAGTACGGCGACGGCAGACTGAAGTTCCCGCTCTTCGGCGACGAGGGAGCCAAAGAGTTCACGAAGGTAGACCTAGCCACTGCACAGAACTACTCGTGGTCCTTCGAGGGCGACTACCGAAGCACCTTCCTCCGCGACGTCTTCTCGCGCGACGCCCAGGGCGCCATGGGCGAGCCCTACGGGCGATCCCGCTTCTACCACCTGTATATCAACGGCGTCTACTGGGGCCTGTACTATACCGACGAGCGCCCGGAAGCCGACTTCGCGGCCACCTACTTTGGCGGCAGCGACTCGGACTACGATGTGGTCAAATGCGATCCCCAGAGCAACTACGAGATCTACGCCACCAACGGCGACATCGATGCCTTCTACCGTTTGTGGCAGACGTGCGGCGAGGACGGGACGACCCAGTACGGCGGTGTCACCAACCAGGTCTACCAGCAGCTCCTGGGATGCGACCCCGACGGCACGCGGAACGCGGACTACGACGTGATGGTGGATCCCGACAGCCTGATTGACTACATGCTCTGCACATTCTTGACCGGTGACCCCGACGGGCCGGTGTCCGTCTGGGGACAGCTCTCCAACAACTTCTTCGCGGTACGCGACCGCAACGGCCTGAGCGGATTCCGGTTCTTCCGTCACGACGCGGAACACTCGATGGGCTGCTGGTCACGCGATCCGAACGAGGATCGTACCGGTCCGTTCGACGTCGGCCGGACCTTCAACTATTTCAATCCCTTCCGCATACACCAGGACTTCGCGGTCTGTTCGGACTACCGCACGCACTTCAGCGACCACGTCTACCAGATGATGTTCAACGCCGGCCCGCTCACGGACCAACCCAATATCGCTCGCATGACGGCCCGCCGGGACCAGATCGACCTGGCCATCATCGCCGAGTCGGCTCGCTGGGGCGACTCCAAGCGCGAACCGCCGCGCAACCGGATCGACGACTGGGTGCCCGAGGTCAACTGGCTCCTGAGTACCTATCTGCCCAACCGCGCCAACGTGGTGGTCCAGCAGCTTCGCAACAAGGGCTGGTTCCGCGACCCGCCGGCGTTCAGTCGCTCCGGCGGCAGCGTGGCCCCCGGAACCGAGGTCACCTTGAGCTTCCCGGCGGGCGTCGGCGGCACCGTCTACTACACGCTGGACGGAACCGATCCACGGCTGCCCGGCGGCGCGGTGGTGCCGCAGGCGCTCTCCTTTGAGAGTGACGCCGTCATCCCCACTCCCGTGACCCTCGTGGCCAGAAACGCGATGTGGAAATACCTCGACGACGGCTCCGATCAGGCCGGCACCGGCTGGATGAGCACCATTCTCGGATTCGATGACTCCAGCTGGAAGGGGCCACAGGCCACACGGCTGGGATACGGCAATGACGGCGAGACGCTGCCCAGGCTCAGCTACGGCTCGAGCTCAAGCAGCAAGCACATCACCTACTACTTCCGCCACACCTTCGCTGTCGGCGACTCGACGCAGTACGCCAGCCTCAAGGTGCGCCTGCTGCGCGACGACGGCGGCATAGTCTACATCAACGGCACCCGACTTCCACTCCCGTCTTCGGTCACGAACATGCCAGCCACTTTCAATTACCGGACCACGGCCAGCAGCACCGTGGATGCCAGCAACGGAGAGCAAGTTTTCTTTGAAGGGACTGTTGACCTCACTGCAGCACCGTACAACACTCTCCTGCTCGCCAACGCAACGAACCTGGTGGCGGTCGAGATACACCAGATCTCGGGCAGTAGCACGGATCTCGGCTTCGATCTGGAGTTAATCGCCATCCCGACCAGCCCGCCTCCCGCCACGGAGACGATCGTCATCAACGAGAACACGCGCCTGAAGGCACGCGTTCTGGACAACACCGGCGAATGGAGCGCGGTCAACACGGCGGACTATCTGGTGGGAGCGGTGCCGCTGTACATCAACGAGCTGATGGCGTCGAACGCCACCGCGCTGGAGGACCCGGAGGAGCCGGGGGCTTTCCCGGACTGGTTTGAGCTCTACAACCCCAACCCGTTCGAAGTGGAACTCGGCGGGATGTACGTCACTGACGAACTGGCCACGCCCACCAAGTGGCAACTCCCCCGTGGCTTGAGCATCAAATCCGGGGAATTCATGATGTTCTTTGCCGACAGCGACCCCACCCAGGGTTCCCGGCACGTGGACTTCAAGCTGGACGGAACCGAGGGCGAGGCCGTTGGCTTGTTCGATCGGGACGGGCTCACGCGGCTGGACGCGGTTCAGTTCGGACCGCAAACGGCAGACGTGTCCATTGGCCGCTACCCGAACGGCACCGGTGCCTGGGGTACGATGGCAGACCCCACGCCGGGCGAGGCCAATACGGCCCATTCCAGTCCGTAAACGGTGACGGCCCATTCAGAGTATGTGCGGTTTCAACTGCCCGAGGCGGGGCTTCACCAAAGAACGTCGGCCGTGTTCCCGGTGCGCATCGGACGTGTGTGTGCCGTGACCGGCATTGGGCCTTCAAGATGGCCCACCAAGACGCTCAAACGGGTCGCCCGCCGTGATGTTTCAGGGGTCTGGCATGCGTGCGTCCCGAAAGCCGCAGCCGAGAAGCCCTCCTGGCGAGCGAAGAGGAGACCGTTTCAGCCTCTCAGCCCGGGAGAAGCCTGAAAACGGGGTAGGCGCAGCAGGGAAAGCGCTATGCTATGGGAGAAGAGAGTCGGGCGGCCTAGGGCTGAGTAGGCGGTGCTCATCGCTGGTGGGCTGCCACGTCCCTCTTCAGCCAGGCGTACGCGAATCTCCAGTCGCGTTCAACGGTGGCATGACTGACACCCAACGACGCCGCCACCTCGTTAATCTCCAGGCCCCAGATGAGGCGCATTCTAGCCACCTCCGCTTTGCGAGCGTCCATCATTGCGAGCCGGGCCAGCGCCCTCAGCAGAGCCTCCATGTCACAGTTCTCCCCGTCGCCTGAAGCCGCGGGGCTGTGGACCGCTGGATCGAACTGGACGCGGATTGCCTCACCGCCTCGTTTCTCTGCCCGGCGTCGCCGAATGTAGTCCAGTAGGACTCGCTCCATCATTGTTGTGGCGATCGCGAAGAAATGGCCTTGGTTGTCAAACTGCTGCCGCTGCTTGATCATCCGCAGTAGTGTCTCGTTAACCAACGCAGTGGGCTGCCACGTGAGCCCAGCTGCCGAACGTCCGAACCGCCGGTGCAGGTGCCGCTCGGCCATCCGTCGGAGTTGTCGGTAAGCGGCGTCTGTCAACTGTTCCGGTGCCCGGACGCGGCCGGCATTCACTTCGGCCAATAGGTGATCGATGGGTGGGTGATCTTGGTGGTCCATAGGCTCTCACCACCGCTGAAGGCACGGCAGCGCTTGAGGGGCGTAGCACCTCTTTTACGCGGGGTAGATGGGAAGTTCAACCTTCGGGGACTGCCCGATGGCTCGGTTACTCCTAAGTCGTTAGAGAAACCTGAGTTATGAACAGAAGTGCCGAGAGAGCATGTTCTCCCAACCGAGCCGAGGCCTTGCGGAACGCATTGGCTCGATTGGAGTTGTTGGATGCCCGCCGGGCCTGTATCGCCCGCCTGCGTCTGGTGGGTAGACTATCTACTGGGGAAATCGCGTCGCTCTTGGGCTTTGAAGAGCCAACGGTCGCGAAGGGGTGGCGATTTGCCCGCGCCTGGCTGGCCAGAGAAATGAGCGGCTCAGGGCTATGAATCCAGACTCCGGCCAATTCCGCAAGGTCGAAGAAATCTTCGACCGAGTGGTCCAGCTCCCGCGCTCACAATGGGCGGCGGCCTTAGACCAAGCCTGCGCGGGCGATGGTGACTTGCGGCGCGAGCTGGAATCACTTCTACAGCACGCCAGCGCGAAGTCGGCTAGCGCTCATCTTACAGACGCGCTCCGGGAGTTCGTGCCCGAGATCATACCGGACCCGAGCATCGGCCGGCGGATCGGGCCGTACGAGATCCTCCAGCGCCTCGGGGCCGGCGGCATGGGCAACGTTTATCGGGCGGCCCAGGTTGAGCCGATCCGGCGCACCGTTGCTCTCAAGCTGATCCGGCGAGGTTTGGATACAGAAGAGACCATCCGCCGGTTCCAGCGCGAGCGCCAGGTACTCGCCGCGCTGAACCATCCGAATATCGCCCGGCTGCTGGATGGCGGAACCACGGACGACGGCCTCCCGTATTTCGTGATGGAGTACGTCGAAGGAGAACCCATCACAGCCTACTGCGACCATAACGGGCTAACCACGCGTCAACGGCTGTGCCTATTCCAGCGGGTCTGTGCCGCCGTCCACTACGCCCACCAGAACACAGTCATTCACCGTGACCTCAAGCCCGCCAACATCCTGGTGGGTGCCGGCGGGGAGCTGAAGCTCCTGGATTTCGGTATTGCCAAAATGACTAACCGCGACTCCAGCCTTCAGACCCTCAATCCCACTCGACCGGAAAACCGGCTGATGACGCCGGAGTACGCCAGCCCTGAGCAGCTCCGGGGTGAAACCATCACCACCGCCACCGATGTGTACTCTCTGGGGCTCATCCTGTATGAGCTGCTGACGGGCTGCCTGCCGTACCCATTGACCGGTGGCTCAAAACAGGAAACCGATCGGCTCGTACTGACCGAAAGCGAGCTGCCCAGACCAAGCGATACCGTGCGGAGGCGAGTCGAGGGGAGTCAAGGTCCTGGTGAACCGGCCGCCACGCCCGAAATGATCGCCAACCCGCGGGGAGTATCGCCGGAGCAACTGCGTCGGCAGTTGCGGGGGGACATCGACAACATCGTACTGGTAGCCCTTCGCAAGGAACCGAGTCGCCGGTATGCATCGGCCGAACAGTTCTCGGCTGACATCGAACGCCATTTGCGGCACGAGCCGGTGTTGGCCGCACCTCCGGGTGCCCTCTATCGGGTCCGCAAGTTCGCTCGACGGAACAAGGCTACATGTGCCTTGGCCGTCGCAATCTGCCTCGGCCTGATCGGGTCCACTGGCGGGACACTGTGGGCGATGAAGGCCCGCGAGGTTGCCCGCATGGCCGAGCAAGCGGCCGCCGAACGGGCGGAGCGCCTCCGCCGGGCGACCTACGCCAAGGAGCTGACCCTGGCATCCTTTGACCTCCGCGGCAATGTGGTCGGAAGTATGAAGCGGCGGTTACGGGATGTGCCGCCAGATCTGCGCGACTGGGGGTGGGATTACCTGAACGCCATGGCCGACAACAGCCTCCAGACTTGGACCGGCCACGTGGCCGAGGTTCGCGCGCTTGCCGTTCGCCCAGACGGCCAGCGCGTGGCCTCAGGCGATGCTGAGGGCTGGATCCGGCTGTGGGATCCCCAATCTGGGACCACCGTCGGAATGATGCACGGGCACCGGGGGCCGGTTAACAGCGTTGAGTTCAGCCCCGATGGCGGCCGGCTCGCCTCGGGCGGCTCGGACGGTACGGTGTGTATCTGGGATCCGTCGGCTGGCAGCTCGGAGATCAGTCTTGACGCCCGTGCTGGCGCGGTCGTGTCCGTTCGCTTCAGGTCCGGCGGGGAAGGAGTCGCCGCCGGTTATGCCGACGACAAGGTGCGGCTCTGGGACATCCCTTCGCGGGGTGTGACTCGGACGCTGCCGGGCTTTGATGGCCGCTTTGACTCCCTGGCGTTCTCACCTGATGGTCGGTTTCTGGCCGGCGCCGGCACCGGCAACAGAATTGAAGTGTGGCCTATCGAAGCAGGTGCTGAGGCCCGCACGCTGGCGAGATACAACTTCCCTGTTTGCGCCAGTGCCTTCAGCCTCGATAGTCGCCTCTTTGCCGCATCGCAACTCAACGGGAGCATTCAACTCTGGGATGTCGCCGGGTGGGCGCGGCTTCGGACGGAGTTCCGGCGACTCGGCCTCACTTCCCCGTCGCCCCTGGCTTTCAGCCCCGACAGCAAGCGGTTGGCTTCGGTCGGATTCCAGGGGCGCATTCTGACCCTCTGGGCTTTGCCAAAGGGCACCAGCCTGCGCAATTTCCACGGGCATGACGGCGTGATCCGGGCTGCTGCGTTCAGTCCCGATGGCCAGTGGGTGGTTACCGGGAGTGCCGACCATACCCTGAAGGTGTGGGATGGCAACCCAACCAAGCAGCTAAACAGGTTTCGCGAGCATCGCGCGGCCGTCTCCGGCCTCGCTTTCAGCCCGGATGGTCGGATGATACTCTCGGGGGACGATGAGGGCGGGCTGGCTTGCTGCGACGCGGACACTCACCGTGTCATCCGCAGGCTCCTCGCACCCGCCGAACACGTTCGTTGCCTTGCCTTCACGTCGGACGCGCGCAGCTTCGTGACCGGCGGAACTGACGGCACAGTCGTGGTCTGGAGCGCGGCCACCGGTGTGGTCTCGAAGACATTCCGCGCCCACGAAGGCCCCGTCAACTGCCTGACCGGTAGCCCTCATGCTCCGCTGGTGGTTTCCGGCGGCGCGGACGGGCTGGTCAAGCTGTGGGACGCCGGTACAGGCCAGCAACTCCGCGCTTTTGAGGGCCACCGGGCCTCGGTCCGTTGCGTTGCCATCAGCCCGGATGGCCGGTCGATTGCCTCCAGCGATGCGGACGGGACGATCAGGCTATGGGAGGTCGGGGCGGGCTCATGCATCCGCGCGCTCTGCGGCCCCCATGGAGCCGTACGTTCCGTTTTTTTCAGCCCGGATGGGCGGAGAATCGCGTCCGGTGGGGATGATGCGATCGTGAGGCTTTGGGACACAGCCACGGGCGCTCCGGTCCTCACGCTGGAAGGCTTGCACTCTCCTGTGGTCTCCGTGTCCTTCAGTCCCAGCAGTCGGTGCGTCATCGCCGCTTGTGCGGACGGCACGATCAGGTTCTTTGACGCCATCAGCGGAGGCGAGAGCCTCAGCTTCCACGACCACGACGCCTCGGTCACCTGCCTGACCCTGAGCCCGGACGGCCGTACCGTCGTCTCAGGCGGCGCTGGCGGCCTGCTGGCGTTCATGCGGGCCGAGCCCTACGCCGTCGAGGCGCAGATCGAACGGGAAGAGGCGGCCAGGGCCGCTCAGGCGGAGGCCTTACTCGATAGCTTGTACGCGCGAACCGGCGATTGGGAGCAGGTCGCCGAAGCCCTTCGGGCCGATCCGGGTCTGTCCGCGCTGCTTCGCCATCGGGCCCTGAACGCCATCCTGACCCGGTCGAGCCGAGATCTGGTCCATCCAGCCACCAACCCCGCCGCAACCCTCCCACAGACGGAACCAGAGGACCTGGAGCCTGACCCTGAGCACCAGGCTTCCCGTCTCTCCAGTCCGTCTCTCCGTCGCACCAACTGACGGGCGGCCAGCTCCAAGAGCGGAAGATCGCTCGAAAAACCTGCACGCAGGATGAGGCGTCTCGCACCCGTTCTGCGCGTAAGGAGTTGGCAGATTCTTGTTTCCGTTGGGCTGAATGGCCTCGCTCGTCGTCCAGCCCTGACGCACGCGATGATCTGTTGGCCCTGGGACTCCCGTCCGGTCGGCATCCGGCGGATTGTGCCCGCGAGCGAACAGATGAGGAGGTTGAGGATTGTCGGGAGAGCATGTGGATGTGGGGGAGCTGGGTGGTCTTTCCAGAGGAGGTCATGACAATGACACGCACATGGTTTACGAGCGCAATGACGGTTGTGTGGGCGGTGGCGGGCACGGCCGCATACGGCGACATTACCGTGCCTGGAGCCGACGGCTCCGACGGAGTGTTCAACCCCACAAGCAACATCGAGGTCGACCTTTCGCAGGCCGCCACACGCCAGTGGGACCAGCCCAGCCCGGTGGCCGGCAAGGGCGTGTACGACCCGAACAAGTGGGCGGTGATTTTCAAGTACTCATCCGTGAACATACCCTCGGGTGTGACCGTCACGTTCAAGAATCATGCCTCCCGGGCACCGGTAGTGTGGTTGGTGTCGGGTGACGTGACAGTCGCCGGGACCTTAAGCCTGAACGGCGGAGCCGGGTACAACTATGGGGGTCCAGTCTCTCACGCCGAGCCCGGTCCGGGCGGCTTCCGAGGAGGTGTTGGAGGCGACTTCAACCGGCCCAATTCGGGCGGGATGGGGCCCGGCGGCTCCAGTTCACAAGCGGCGTCCAGCGGCAACTCACCTGGAGGCAGTTATGCCAGCACAGGGGGCGCAGGCGGGGGGCTGTATGGGCATCCTGCCCTCCGAGCCCTCATCGGGGGGTCCGGTGCGGCTGGTCCTCTGTTTAGTTTTGGAGGCGGCGCGGGCGGTGGGGCGATCCTGATCGCCTCAGCGAAGACGATCAGCCTTCAAGGGCTCGTATCAGCTAATGGGGGCGCCGGCCCCTGTACTGACGCTTACGGCGCTTGTTGGCAATCTGCAGGAGGTGGCAGCGGAGGCGCCATCCGGTTGGTGGCCGATACGGTCACTGGTGGCGGAGCATTAAGAGCCGTCGGCGGTCCGAGCGAGTTTCACCCTGGCGGCGCCGGACGTATCCGCGTGGAGAGAAACAGCGGGACAATCAACGACCCCGGCGCCCCTGGCTTCACCGAGGGATCTCCGGGAGAAACCGCCACGATCTGGCCTGAAACAACTGCGCCGAGTATCCGAGTAACCGTCATCGGGGATCAGAACGTCCCGGCAGACCCCCGAGCGAGTTTCGACTTCCCCGGTCAAGACACATCCTTGACCGATCCCAGTAGTATCACAATTCGACTGGAGTGCCGGAACACCCCACCCGACTGGAACGTCAAGGTGCGAGTGGTGCCCAAGACCGGGGCTGACTTCGCGGTAGATGCTGTTCTGGTCAGCGGCGACTTGAGCGCATCGGTCTGGGAGGCGTCCTTGAGCTTGCCAGATGGCTTCTGCGCAATCCAGGCAAGGGCCTCCAAGCCGTGAGGAGGTGAGCCATGATCCGCCACAAGTTTCCGACACCAACCGGGGGCCGTCCACCCTGGCGAGCAGCACCGTTCTCCTCCCGATCGATGGCCATGGCCGCGATGGTGATCGCGCTGGCCGGTGTTCAGTCGTCGCTCGCCGACGATGTCGAGTATACCGATGCCATCTCGCGCGAGTTTACCGTCTACAATGATCTGACGGATGAGACCGCAGCGGACGCCGTCTCGCGCGAGCTCACCGTCTTCAACGATCTGGTCAATCCCGTCCAGTTCACCGACGCGATGTCGCGGGAGTTCACGGTGTTCCCATGCATACCGATTGAGCCGGGCGTGCCTTACCAGGGGACGATGGCCACCGGCCAGCAATACTACCTCAAGGTGCAGGTGCCGGCTGACCTGACCGTACGCGTTTCGCTCCACCACGCCAGCCCCACCGCCTGGACCGAGCTCTACGCCCGGTTCGAGCAACCGCCGGCCGTCGATCAGGCGGACTTCGTCTTCGACGCCCCAGCCCAGCCGGACCAGAAGCTCGTCATCCCCACCACCCAGGCCGGCACATACTACATTCTCATCCGCTGCACCAACGGCGCGACCCCGCCGACCAGCACGGACGTGACGATCCTGGCGCAAGCCATGCCGTTCGGCCTCCTAGCGGTGGCTCCGAACGTCGTCGGTGCTGGTGAGGTCACGCTCCGGATCGAGGGAGGCCAACTCGCGCCGGATGGCAAGTTCCATCTTCGCCATGTGGCCTCTGGCGCGGAGTTCACGCCAGCCAAGACAGAGATTCTCGATGCGAGCGCGGCCAGGGTCCGGTTTGACCTGATCGCCGCGCCCTTGGGACCTTACGATCTGATTTGTGAGCGGGCCTCGCTCGGGCGATCTGTTACGCTTTCCTCGGCAGTGACTGTGGAAGCCCCGCTGGAACCATCCGTCGAAGTCACGGGGATCCCTTCACCTTTCATCCGGTCTGGCCATGCGCGGAACTCGGGCATCACGCAGATGACCGTGAGCAACAACAGCAACGTCGATGCCGCGGTGGTCAGCGTCTACATCCTCGTCCCGAACGGCCCGGACTTGAGCTTGTCAGTGGAGGGAGGCCTTGGCGTTCCGCTCACGGGGAATGACCAGTACGTCAGCACCAACCTGTGGTTCGAGTCCCTTTCGCCGGGCGAGCAGATCAAGCTCCCGGTCAGAATCGTGGCTGGGCCTGGTTTCCCCGGTCCCAATGTCCAGATCTACGCGACGGCCGAAGCCTACTCGCGACAGGCGTTCCGCGATGGCGTTCTAAATGGTCCCGGAGGCGTCGTCGAGAGCGTGTTCCATGCTCTAGCGCAACCTGACGACCCACCAGAGCTATGGACCGAAGTGTTGCCCTTCTACAAGCAGCAAGTGGCGCAAAAGTTTGATCTGTCGGGCCTTGCGTTCTCCTCAGGCTTCGTCCAAGGCCATCGCCTGGGAATGCACGGGCGGGCTCAGGCGCCGGCGAGCGTGCGAGCCATAGCTTGTGCAGCCGCATGTTATCTTCTCAAAATCGACTGCGAGTTTGGCTGCGATCTGATTGCTTCGCCTATTGGCCGGATAGCGTGCAGGCGAATATGCCCGCGCATTCTCAACTGGTGCCTCCATTGCTGCGACGACAAATGCGCAGAAGACTGCCCTGCCTCCGTCTTCGATCCTTGGGAGTGCGACCCGCCCTCTTGCCACCCAGGCGCTGACTGTCCTGGTGGGACCCCTGAATGCCCCCGTCGGTGTGTGCTTCAACTGACCTGTATAACGGAGACCCTCTGTACTCTGGAACCTGTTTGTGTTGGTCCCAAGTGCACGGAGGCTGGTGCATCCACAGATCCCAACGAGCTGGTTGGTCCCGCGGGCTTCGGGGCAGCCGCGTATCTTCGCTCAACGAATAACCTACCGTACCGCATATACTTCGAGAACATGCCTGCCGCGGTTGCTCCTGCGGCCGGCGTACGAGTAGCGGTTCCGCTTGATATGGGATTCGACGCGAGCACGTTCACCCTCGGGGACATCCATATCGGCCAGATGACAATCACCGTCCCCGGCGGTCGGGCAGCGTACAAGACCACGGTTGACCTATCCGCCACTCTGGGCGTGCTCGTCGAAGTCGAGGCCGGCGTTGATTTGGACAAGCGTGAAGCGTTCTGGACCCTCCGCAGCCTTGATCCGGCGACGGGGTTGATTCCAGAGGATGCGTTCCTCGGTTTCCTGCCGCCGAACGACGAGTCTGGAAATGGCGAGGGCTCGGTCGAGTACATGATTAAGCCCCGCGCCGACGCGCCCACGGGAGCCGTGATCCGTAGCCGCGCGACGATCGTCTTTGACTTCAACGACCCAATCGATACGAACGAGGTCTCCAACACGATCGACGCCGGGGCGCCGGCGAGTTCCGTCAAGGCGCTGCCGCCACTGACTTATGATCCGAACATCTCGCTCGAATGGGCGGGCGAGGATGACGTTGGCGGCTCGGGCATTGCGACGTACACTATCTACGTCTCGACCGATGGCGGACCGTACACGGCGTTCCTCACGAACACGACCGACATGGCTGGCGTCTTCGCGGCGCAGCGGGGCCACAGCTACGCGTTCTACAGCGCTGCAACCGACATCGTGGGCAACGCGGAGGCGGCCCATGCAACGCCGGATGCGGTGACGTTCGTGCCGTCACCGGGCGACCTCGATGGTGACCGGGACGTGGACATGGACGACGTCACCCTGTTCGTCGGATGTATAACCGGCCCGAACGTGCCGTACGATCCGGCCGTCGTGGCGCCAGGCTGCGCCCTGGGGCCGGCTGCCGATGTCAATGGCCACATCGTCACCGACTTCGACCATGACGGCGACGTGGACCAGGCCGACTTCGGGGTGTTCCAGCGGTGCTGGAGCGGATCCGACAAACCACCAGACCCGGATTGCGCCACTTGAGTGCCGTTGGGACTCGTTGCCCCTTCGATGCCTCGCCATCTGGGAGGGTAGTCGGCGAAGCGACGGATTTCCGCCCTTCGAGGCTCGTACAAGTGAGACGGTCGGACATGGCTGCCGCTCGGCATGGGACGAGTGTGCCACCGGCACATGGATGTCACCAGGTCGCCAAGACGAGGACTTTGGGCCCCAAACAGGCCGTTGTCTCGGTCAAGGGGTAATCACAGGCCGTCCGAGTGCCGATCGTTGATGCGACGCGGCAAAACACCCGCTTAGGAGGGGGGTGCGAGGGTCTCCTGGAGCGCCGGGCACGCCCCAGTGCTTCCGACCGCCCCACATCCCGTGGCATCGTCGGGTCATCGATTCCCGGCGCGGGTGTGCTGAAAGGAACATCGCTGAGCCGTGCAGCCGATTGCCCAGTCCGCCGGCCACCAGGCGCTTGTGATTGTAACATGATGGTGGCTACCCGGCAGACCGAGCTGGCGGCGATCTTCCCGCTGCACGTCGTCTGTTGTTGGCTGGGAAACAGGGCGGCAATCGCCGGCGAGCAGTACTTGACGGTGACGGATGCCGACTTCGCCAAAGCCATCGGAGAAGCGGCGCAAAATCCGACGCAGAATCCGACGCAGCAGCCGCACGCCGGAAGCCGCAGTGACTCGCAGAAGCCGACCCCGGAAATGAAAAACCCCGCGAATTGCGGGGCTTTTCGTGATCCTGCGGTGTCTTGCGACTACCCTAACAAATACCTAATACCCCCAACGGGACTCGAACCCGTGTCTTCAGGATGAGAACCTGATATCCTAGGCCGCTAGACGATGGGGGCCTCGTACCGTGCCGGTCTGGTTCGGCCTCCGACACAATCTCGCCAAGTTACCGGCATCGACGGTCGTCGTCAAGCGCGGCTGGAGCCGGGGAGCCGGTGGTTCGGCCGCATCGACATGGCGCGGGCTCGCCAGCAACACCAGGTCGCCAGACGCTTCGGACTCCAAGCTTCGGCCTTTACCCTGCGGCGGCTCCGCCCCGCGGCGATATTCGGTGCGGCCGGTCACTGCGTGGCCTTGGCCGTGCCCCCCCGGCTCTGGGGTGGTTGGCCCGCACCGGCCCATTCAACACCCGTCCCGATGACGCTCGAGGGCCTGCACGAGCGCGGCGACGTCCTCCGGTTCATGCTCCGCCGACAGGCTGATCCGCAGCCGGGCCCCCCCCCCCGGAACAGTGGGTGGGCGAATCGCGGGAACGAGGATGCCCTCGCGTTCCAAGGCTCCTGACAGTCGGAGCGCCCGTTCGGAAGAACCGACGATCACCGGCACGATCTGGGTGCACGATGGGCCGGTATCCCAGCCCCGAGATGCCAGTGCGCTCCGCATTCGTTCCGCCAGATCCAGCACTTTGACCCTTCGCCAAGGCTCGCAGCGCACCAACTCGAGCGCCGCGCCGGCCGCCGCACACGCCGCCGGTGGTAACGCCGTCGTATAGATGAACGCACGGGCCGTGTTCACCAGCCAATCGATCATGAGCCGCGAGCCGGCCACGAATCCACCGACGCCGCCCAATGCCTTGCTCAGCGTGCCGACGGTGACGTCCACTTGGCCTGCAACGTTCATCAGTTCGGCCGCTCCCCTTCCCCCCAGGCCGAGCACACCGGTCGCGTGGGCCTCGTCAACACACAGGATCGCCTCGTAGCGCCGCTTCAATTCGACCAGTCGAGGCAGATCCGCCAAGTCGCCATCCATGCTGAACACGGAGTCGGTTACGATAATCCGCCTGCGAAACGCTCCACCTCGCTCGAGGAGTCTCCGAAGCTTGGCGTAATCACGGTGAGGACAGACCCTGACGACCGCCCCGCTGCCGCGCGCCCCGTCGATGATGCTGGCATGATCGAGCTTGTCCAGGAGTATCACATCGCCCGGTCCGGCTAGTCCCCGAATCGCCGCGAGATTGGCCTGGTAGCCAGTCGAACAAACCAGGGAAGCTTCCGCCGATTCGAAGGCTGCCAGGCGGTCTGCCAGTTCGGCATGGGCGGCGGTGTACCCGGAGATCAACGCCGACGCGCCGCTCCCCCACCCCCATCGCTCGATCGCCGCCTTGGCCGCCAAGGCGACGGCGGGATGGGCGGCCAAGCCCAGGTAGTTGTTACTTGAGAAGCAGATCAGGCGCCGGCCGTCGGCGGTCAGATGGCGACCCGGGGCAGATTCGACGGTTCGCAGCGACCGATGCAGACCGCGCCCCACCAGATCCGCGAGTTGCTCCGCCCAAGGGCTGTCTCTCGTGACGGTCATGACGGCTTGGCCACATCGGATGCTGACGAGGTCCACGCCGTTCGGCTGTTGGCTAACCGAGCAGCCCTGGCGACCAGATGCTCTCGAGGGACAATCGGCAGCGCCCCGGATCCGGCCAGGTCATCGGGCCGCCGGTCGCGGGCGCCGCACAGACCCCGGCCGCAACACCCGAGCCCGCCCTGATGCCCCTTCAACCGGCGACGCAGGGCCAGGGCAAGATAGGCTCCAGCGCCTCCAACCAGTAGAAACACAGCGATAGTCTCTCCCACGCTCGCAAGCATCTGGACATTGTTGGCCGGTTCGCCTCTCCAGGCAAGTCGTTCGGTGCTCTGAATTGCGGTCTCAGGGGTTCTGTGGGCCGCCGCGGCCGCAAAACAGCGTCCGATATCCGGTTTCAGGTCCACCGGGGGCGGTTTTGAGCCGATCATTGGACTGACCGGAGGATGATGCCTGCTCCTTGCGGGAGACCTTGGATGATGTTCATCGTACGATTGTTGGCGGTCGCTGCCATCCTGTCGGTGTTTTCCCCTTCGCTGCTCGCCCAGGATTCGGGCCAGGTCAGCATCCAGATTCTGAGCAACGGCCAGAGCAGCATGACCGTGGCTCCGGGCCCGGTGGACCTTCAGCTGGATCTCAAAATGAGCACCAGTGTCGGATTGGTTGCCGCGGAGTTCGCCCTCGATTGTTCCTCGCCCGCCGCTTTCGTCTACGCCGAGCCCACGGTATCCAACGGCTCTCCATTTACCGAGACCGACCTCAGCTTCGTTCCCATTACGCCACCCGCCAACGATGGGACACCGCTCTCCGACCACCCGAGAATCACTTTCTTTCGACTGGAGGCGGGCAGCTATGAACCGGAGCTCTTTCCGTCGGTGGTGCTGACTTACCACCTGCGCTCGATCGGGGCTCTGCCAGCTGGAGCCTCCTACATATTCACCCTGACCGAGGATGATGAATTGCCGCTCTGGATCAGCGATTCAGGCCCAACCGAGCTTCTCAGCGGAAAGATCGCGGTCGGAACGGAGGGCATATTCACCCTTCAGGTCTCCGCTGACGACAGCGGCGGAACACTCCCCGGCGAGGGTGGAACAACGCCGGGTGACGGGAACGACACCCCGGACGACGGTGGAACCACTCCCGGCGATGGTGAGACCACCCCGGATGGCGGAGAAACGACGCCTGACGACGGCTCGACCACCCCGGGCGGCGGCAGCGCGACGCCGGGCGACGGCGACATGCCCCCCGGCGATGGCGACACCACGCCGGGCGACGAAGGGACCACCCCGGGTGACGCGTCCGATCAGCCATCGGGGGGGAGCCCCACCACGACGCCGACCGGGACCACCGCATTCTGTGGCGCCGGCGTCGGTCCGGCTTCCCTGTCCGCCGTCCTGCTCGGCCTGTGGCTGATCACCCCCCGACCCCGGCGGCGATAGGAACCAGCCGCTCGGGAGCTCCACTCACACCTCGACAAGCGGTCGCTCCGGCTGCATAGTATGGGCAGGAGAACCGCCATGCCCGATCTTGTCAGACTGAGTCTCTCCATCCAGAAACCGCTCTACGAGCGATTGGAGAAGATGGTCAAGCGCTCAGGGTACACCAACCGCTCCGAGTTCGTGCGCGACCTGATTCGCCAGCAGCTCGTGGAGCGCGAGTGGGATGCCAATGCCGAGGTCGTCGGCACCGTGACGCTGGTCTACGATCACCACCGCCACAACCTGACCGAGAAGCTGACCGACCTCCAGCACGAGCATCACACCACGGTCCTGGCGACGACTCACGTGCATCTCTCACACGACCTGTGCGCCGAGATGATCCTGATGCGCTCCAAGGCCAGGCACATTCAGGAATTAGCCGACTCGCTGCGCCAACAGAAGGGTGTACTGCACGCGGGCCTGACCATGACCAGTACGGGGCATTCACTCGCATGAAGAAAAACCAGGGGATGAAAGAGACCGACGAGGCCCGAGCCGACCGGCCGGTCCAGACTTTCTGTCTGCTGGTGTTGACCCTCATCGCATCGGGCTTCGCCCTCTATGCGCTCAAGCCGGTGCTGGTACCTTTCGTGCTGGCCGTCTTCTTCACCTATTGCCTTAGTCCGGTGATCGATTTTCAGACCCGCTTGCTGCGGTTTCCGCCTACGGTAGCCCTGGCGGTCACGGGTTTGCTCGGCATGGCCGGTCTGGTAGCCATCGCGTTCCTTGTGGCGGCGGCGGTCGGGGCCATGTCTGACAGCCTTCCGGTTTACCAGGCGCAGTTCAACCGGCTCACGGAGGATCTCGCTCAGCTCGTCCCGCTGGATCGACTCGGCATCAGGGTGGACCCGCAGACCGGTCCGATCATCCGGGTGCCGGAGAACGCCAGCGTCAGATTCGTCTCGGCCGTGCTGGCCGAGACCACCGCCCTGATCTCCAACGGGGCCATCGTCCTGATCTTCATGATGTTCATTCTGCTGGGCCGCACCAGCGCCAGCAAAAACCAGGATGGACTTCTCGCGGAGATCGAGAACCGGGTGAAGCGATACATCAGTCGGACCGTGCTCATGTCCGTTCTAACCGGGGTGCTGATCGTCGCGGTCCTCGCCATCCTGCGTGTACCTTTCGCCAGCGTCTTCGGTTTCCTCGCCTTCCTGCTCAATTTCATCCCCAACATCGGCTCGGTCGTTGCCACGATTCTGCCTCTTCCCGTGGTCCTGCTAAGTCCGGAACTGTCACCGACCGCCAAAGTGCTGGCCCTGGCCATCCCGGCCGCGATTCAGGTCCTGCTCGGCAGCATCATCCAGCCCAAGCTGCAGGGAAGCGCCCTGAATCTGCATCCGGTTGCGGTCCTCATGTCCCTGATCTTCTTCGGCATGATTTGGGGTATGGTCGGCGCGTTCCTGGCCACGCCCATCGCGGCGGTCATCCGGATCATCTTCGAGCGAATTCCCGCCACGCAACCCCTGGCCGAGCTACTGGCCGGCCACTTGGACGCGGTGTCCGTCGGCGGCAAGACAGGCAAACCCCCAGTTGGCGGCGCCCGCGCCGAATCCGGGCGATAGGAGGCGGTACGCAAGCGATGGACGAGCCTGCACAGACACCTGGAACGTCGACCTCGGTATTGGCGAAAGGGAGCATCCATATCTGGCGGTGGCCTCTGACCGTCCCGCCCACTCGGGTGGAGTCCCTGACCCGCTCGTTGAACGAGATGGAACTGGAGCGCGCCGGCCGGTACCACTTCGAGACCCTTCGCCACAAGTTCATCGTCGCCCACGCCGGGCTGCGAGCCGTCCTGGCCGGCTATACCGGCATCCCGGCCGAACAGCTCTCCTTCCGCCTCGGCGTGCAGGGCAAGCCGACGCTCGTGAACCGCGGCGCCGCCCCCGGCCTGGAGTTCAACCTGAGCGACTCCCAGGATATCGCCCTGGCCGCGGTCACGCTGCATCAGCCCATCGGCGTGGACATCGAACGCGTTCGCGAAATCCCGGAACTGGATAGCATCACCACGTCCATTCTCGCGCCGGAGGAACTCAGCTTCCTGCGGAGCCGCAAAGGACCTGAACGCCTGGCCGCCTTCCTCCGATTCTGGACCTGCAAGGAAGCGATCATCAAGGCGATGGGCGTGGGCCTCTCGGCCAATCTGAAGCGAATCGTGGTCGACGCCGAATCGGCGGCGGCCAGTCGCTGGTTCACCGTCCACGTTCCGGCGTCCGGCCGCACCTGGAGCGTCCGGAGCCTCCCGATCGACGGCGGATACCAAGCCGCCCTGGCCATCGAAGGAAGCGGAGGCGACGTCGACGTGCGCGAGTGGACCTTCCCTGACGCATGACGGCGTTTGCACACTGTTGCGGACGCAGGTCCAACAGGTCCCTCACTGCTTCAACACAGGGATCGCTGAGCATCGTGCGGTGGGAGCCGGGTACGCGATGGACCCGCAGACCTCCGCGACGGAGCCGCCGCCAGTCGACCAGAGGATCACCCCTGTCATCCCCGGTTCCGGCTGAACGGAAGAACGCGACCGGAGCCGTGTATTCGGCGAACCGATCACGATGAAACGCCTGCAGGTTGGCATTCAGCACCCGCAGACAGCGGTCCGTCTTGTCCATGCCGACCTGGGGTGGAATCCGACTGGTCTCGCAGTGAAACAGACCTCGATGGAGTCCGGCAAACGTGACGGCCTGTTGCCGAACATGGACGCGACACCACCCGAATAGGGCACAGAGAACACGCACATTCTGACATGGGGGCGAGGGCGGGGCAGGCGAGCCAGGGCATCAGCACGGGGGCCATACCGAAGGCGGTTGCGAACGCACCTTAGGGCTTGTCCTTCGCGGCCTGGTCCATTTGCTTGCGAAGGCTCAGCGGCCGCATGTCCGTCCAGACCTCCTTGATGTAAGCCAGGCACTCCTCTTTCGTGCCTTCCTTGCCCACGTCCCGCCAGCCGAGAGCGTTCTCCCGCTCGGCCGGCCAGATGGAGTACTGTTCCTCGTGGTTGACCACGACCTTATAATGCTTGAAGACGTCTTCCTGTTCCTCGTTCATCGTCCCACCTCACTCGTACCCTCTCGCCGTTTCACTGCGCCGATGCCCTGCCGGGGGCCGGCAGCGTGGCCGTCCGATCGCGAAGAAACCACACCGACATCTGCAACTCTAAGGGCAGGTCCCGGCCGTCGTCCAGGGCGATGACCACTTCCAGAATCTTCGTGTCGGCTTGTTCTGTGGGCCGATCCGTCCGGAAGTTCTTGCGGCCCAGGGTCTGGGCGATCTGGACCACCATGCCCCTGAACCGTCGCGTGCCGAACGCGTCACACGTGGCGAAGACCCGCTGGCCCTTCCTGACCTTCGACAGATCCATCTCATCCACGTCAGCCCGGATGTGCAGTGTGTCGCGGTTGCCGATCGAGATGATCGGGGCGGGCACGTTCGGGAAGACCGACTCACCGGGCTCGCGAAACCGGTAGATCACCATGCCGTCGATGGGACTGCGGATCCGTGTCTTCTCCAGTTGGGTTCGGGCGACGTTGAGTTGGGCCTCGGCTTCGACGACGGCGGCCCGGGCGACGGCGATCTCCTCGGGCCGGGGACCGGCAGTCGACCGCTCGTAGCGAGCCTGCGCGGCCTCGGCCCGGGCCCGGGCGGCGGCCACGTCGTTACGCGTGTCGTTGAGTTCCTTGTCAGAGACGGCCGAGCCACTCTGAAGTGACTCGAGCCGCCGCAGTTCAAACTCCGCCCGCTGGAGCAGGGCCTTGGCCTCATCCCATTGAGCCTTGGCCATCTTCCGATCTTCGGGGCGGTCCCAGCTCTCCAGCTTGGCCAGATCAGCCTTTGCCCGAGCCACCTGGGCCTCGGCCCGGGTGACCTCGGCCATCTGGGAGTCGTTCACGAGCTCGAAGAGGAGCTGTCCAGTCCTGATAGAATCTCCCGGCTCAACGTCGATCTTACCGATGGTGCCCGGAAGCTCGCTAAACACCTGGATGGCCCGCGAAGCCGGCTCGGTCACGCCCGGGGCGCTGAAGAGCACATCCGGATCGTCGCTCGGCCACTCGACGGCTGCTTCCGCCGGCCGGGTCTGGGCACTCTGCGTCCGCGAGGCGGCGTATTGTGTATACCCCACCCAGGCGATAGCCGCCAGAACCAAGCCGATGATGAGACCTCGTACCAAGTCGTCGCTCCTGTACCACCTTCATGATAGCTCGATTGACGCATTCCGCAACGTGGAGACGCATGGCCGCATCATCCTCCGCCTGACGACGGCCCGGCGGAGTGAGCAGTCAGGCCGCTACGCCGTCGTGCGGTTCGACGATGGTCCCGTCCCTCATCCGGACGACACAATCGGCGTGCTCTTGCAGGCCAAGGTCGTGAGTGACGACAAGGACGGCACGGTTCTCCGTGTGGGCAAGATGGCGGAGGATATCCACCACCTGGGCGGCTGTTCTGGAATCGAGGTTGCCCGTCGGCTCGTCGGCCAGGATAAGCTCCGCCTGGCTGGCCAGGGCTCGGGCGACGCCCACGCGCTGTTTCTCACCGCCGCTCATCTCGTCGGGCAGGTGGCTCCAGCGATCGGCCAGGCCGACTTGGTCGAGCAGGGCCATGGCCTGCTTGCGGGCGGCGCGGCCGCGGACGCCCTGGAGTCCGAGCACGACCTCGACGTTCTCGGCCGCGTTCAGGGCCCCCAAGAGGTTGAAGTTCTGGAAGATGAAGCCCACGTGCCGACGGCGCAGGGCAGGCAATGCGGATTCATCCAGGCTGGTCACGTCGCGGCCGAGCAGCTCGACCCGGCCGGAGGTCGGCTTCATCAGCAGGCCCATAATGGTCAGGAGGGTGGTCTTGCCTGAGCCGCTGGGCCCCATGAGCAGCGTGAGGTCGCCGCGGGCAATGTCGAGGTTGACACCATGGAGCACTTCGAGCGCATGTGCGCCTTCGCGGTAGCTCTTGTGCAGATCGTACACGCGAACGGCGGTACCGGAATGGGTTGCAGTCTCTGCCATCGGGTCAGCTGCGGAACACCATGGCCGGCTCCAGCCGGAAGACACGGAGCACGCTGGTGATGCTCGCGCTCACGCAGATACCCACGGTCACAAAGAACATCGCCCCCACAAGGGCGGGCGGTACATGCAGAGGGACGTTGTAGGCCGGCAGACACGTGCCCATGTAGTAGGACAAGGCACTGGCCATGACATAGCCGAGGAGGCCGGCGATGAGCGATTGACGCAGGATGATCATCCCGAGCGTAAAGTTGCCCATGCCCAGCGCTTTGAGCGTGCCATACTCGCGCAGCCGCTCGACGGTGGCGGAGTACATGGTCTGGCTGACGATGACCACGCCGACGATGACGCCCAGGACGGCTCCGAACATGATCCCGATGCCCATACCCGTGCCATACATCCAGTACCAACGGGTCTTGCGGGAGAATTCGTCGGCGGTGTAGGCCTCGGCCTCGGTGAGTCGTTCGCGGACCCGGTCGCGGAGTTCCTCGGGGCTGACGCCTGGCCTGGCCTTGAGGACCACGTACTTGGTCTGCCGCTGGGTCATGCCGCTGAAATCCAGTCCGCGCTTGTAGTCGCAGAACACATAAGGGGAGGTCGTGAAACTGCCCACGCCGCGGCAGAAGCCGACCACGCGGGCGGCCCGGCCAAGGATTTCAGTCTGCTCGTTCAAGGAGAGCGGCAAGCCCTCGTTGCCGAACCGGACGCGTTCCCGTTCGTCGATAATGACGCCGTTCATCGCCCAGATCCGGTCCCGGTTGCCGGCGACCATCTCCCAGGGCAGGCTCAGCCGCGAGTTCGGATACAGGCCGACGATCTCGACGTTCTCCTGGCGGCCATCGACCAGCTTCCACCGAGTAAACTGCACAATCAGCCGCTCGCCCCAGGCGACACCGGGCGTGGCCACGGCCTGGTAGTAGCGGCGGTCGAGCATGACATCGCACAGGTCGAGGTTGCGGGTGCTCTTCTGCATGACCCAGACATCAGCCCCAGCGTGATCAATGATCCCGCTGGCGTTGCGCATGGCGCCGATCAGCAGGCCAAGCTGGAGCGTGACCAGGGCGACGGAGAAAACGATCCCCACCAGGGCCATGATCAGCTTGACTTTGTCGTGGAATAGGTTGCGTCGAGCGATGGCCGGCATCAGTGATTTCCCTGCCGGTGTTACTCCATGAACCGCGGCACGACCAGACACCATGGTAGCGAGGAGAACGGCCTCGGGTCAACCCCGGTCGGGCATCCGCCTCGGGTGGCCTACGGTATGCAGTCGGCATCGGCCCAGACGCCCGGGCCGCTCAGACACTGACGGAAAAGGAGGAAGTCGTTGCGGTCCACGAAAGGGTCGGAGTTCAGCATGGCATCCGCGCACCCGGGGTCGGTCTGAATCACTCCCATAGGGGTCATGCATCGCTGGAAATGGGCATAGTCCTCCATGTCGACGTCACCGTCGGCATCGTAGTCCACCTTGGCCACCGGACATCCGTTCGATTCTGCCACTCTCGAACAGTGGGACGTGCCAGGACAGGTGTCACAGGCGTCAATGACGCCGTCTCCGTCTGCATCCGGCTGCAGTTCGTCCGGCACCCCGTCCTTGTTGCAGTCATTATCCTCGGAAGGGTAAGCGTAGGGACCGGTCAACTTCAGCTGGAAACTGCCCGTCGCGCCGGCGGCTCCAGCCACACGAATGTAGTAGACCGAACGGGCGGTTACCGAGAGGGTCAGCGTCGACTGCTTGTCACAGCCGTTGTCGTTGCATCCCAGCTGACGGTTGTTGCCGGTACTCGGACAAGCCGAGTGAACGGATACCACGGTGTCGTAGCCGGAACCACACAACGAGACGGTCAGCGTACCCGAGGCGTACGGGCTGTACTTGTACCAGACATCGGGCGAGCCACCCGAACTGCCGCAGGAGTAGAAGTAGACGCTGGTCATGCCCGCGGTGGAGCCGGTGTAAACCTGCCCCGGGCCAACCCACTGGGCATTCGCGCAGCTGTCCTGGGCAACTGCATCCGGCGCGACCGGAGCAGGCCGCTGACACTCGTCAGGGATCGCGTCACCGTTGCAGTCGGCACTCGTCCCATGGGCGATGTCCGTCTCGTCACCCACGTTGTTCGCGTTGCAGTCCGCGGAATCCAGGTACGTGAAGGTCATGGTTGAACCGGAAGCACTGACGTTCTTGAGGTGCAACTTGGAGGCCGTTCCGTCCCACCACCTGGTGTTCGGGGAGGAATCGGGATTGCACACCGTGTGCGTCGGAGATGACCACAAGTCGCTGGAGTCGCCGTAGTTGCGGTTGTTCTCCATGTCCCACAGGCCGTCCGCCTGGACCAGAGTGACCTTGTAGTGAGAAGCGGCGGTCATTTCATTGTTGTCGTTGCTGCCGTTCTCGTCGACGTGCCAAATGGCCAGACCGCCATCGGGCAGGCCGACGTCGCGCCCGGTCCGTTGGCGGTTCTCGAGCAGGAAGTACTCCTTGGTGCTGGAAGGTCTGGAGTGCTTGTAGATCGCGTTGCTGTTCGAGATGACCGGGAGGTTGGCCTGCGAAGCGAGCAGTTCGGTCACCGTACACCATCCTGCCTTGTTTCGCATATAGGCGCATGGCCGGCACGGATTCGTGCTGCTGGTGCCGAACGCCATGAGGCAGAAATGGCCCACGCCGGTGGAATCGTAGTCATAGTCATACAGGTCCGGCCAGCCTAACAGCATGTGCCCGTTCTCGTGACAAAAGGTGCTGATCCTCAGGCTGCTGCCCATGTCGGTGATCTGATAAGGACCGGCGCACACTCCGCCGGCGCAATAGGTCATCCAACTGGCGTGCGGCCACAGCCCCTCGGACCAGGGCGAGTTGCTCGACCCGGCATAGAGGCAGTTCAAGGCATCGATGGTGCCGTCGCTGTTGGTGTCGCACTGGCCAAAATTGAAGCCGCTGGCCTTCAGGCTGTCGAGAGCCTCGGTGATGAGCTCCCGAGCCCGAGTACCGTAGTCGATGCTCTGGTCGGTGTAGTACGTCTTGGGATGCTTCGCCCGGTGGTAGGCGGTCGGCACGTAGTTGGTGTAGGTCAGCTTCCCGCCGGAGACGTCGTGAAAGTAGTCACGAACCGAGCCGTTGTTGCCGTTGGCCGTGTATCCGATCTTGTTGCAGAAGTCCGCGACCGCGCTTGCAGGAATCGTGGCCACGTCGTCCGAAAAGTCCACGATCACGCAAAGCCCCTTGGGGGAGCCGATGGTGATGCTCTCCTGGGCCAGGCTGCCCTTCTCGGTCGCAAGGAAGGCCGCCTTCTGAGCCTGCTGCAGCTGACGGTTGGCGGCGATCCTGGACTTGGCGGATTCAACCGTGATGCGGATGTGCTGGTCGATGCCGACCGGAGCAGCCTCATTCTGGCCGGCCACGACGCCGGTCGACTCCAGCCGGGCACCGTCCGCCGACAACCTGGCGTAACAAGCCGCTCGTGTGGTTGGATCCTCGACCAGCGTGTAACCGTCCAGGGTCTCGGCCACGGCGTAGAATTCGTCTCCCCACACCCGAACCTCGATCACCGTCCCGTCCGGTTGCCGGAACGGCATGGTCTCGCCGACAATCGGATGGGCCCACGCCGCCGTTGCCAGTCCCGGCAGAGTACCCATCACCAAGAGCAGGGAAACACGCTTCTGGCGGCGGACGGCGAAGACCATCTCGACTTCTCCAGGGGATTCGACTCTAAACCTGCCTTAAGTATAGCAGAGTCTCCCCCGGATCGGCCAGACCGGGCAGCCCGCCTCCCGGCCCGATAACCACCCGGCCGGGCGGCTTCGGTACGAGGATCGCAACCGCTGATTCTGTCGATCGTCAGCCAGGCTTTTCACCGACGAGGTACGCGTCGCTGATCTCCAGTACATTGTCCTCGACCTCGGTGTTCATGCCAAACGAGACGGAGTGAACCTGGTCCGCGTCAAGCCGGCCGTTCCCATCAGGTGAGGAGGCGAGAGAATCCACATCGCGGAGCGGTATCAACACCACGTGCCAGCGGCCGTCGGCCGGGATCAGCGGACGACGGGACAGGTAACCGGCCTGACTGTCCTCCCAGGCAATGAAACGAACCGACGCCGGCTTGTCGCATCTGGCCCGCAGGAGCAAGTACTTGGCTTGCCCCCATCTGACACCTTCGCCCAGCCTGAGCTTCGGGTAAACCCATCGATCCCCGGCCCCAAAGTGAACTTCCAGCCGCCACCCGCCCTCCTTCGTCTTGGACATGGTCATGCGCCCCTGACTGGCGATATTCTCCTGCCAGGCCTCCAGCCGGGCGATGGGCAGCGCCATCCTGACCGGAAAGCCAGCCAGGTGGGCGGCCACCGTCTTCTCGACGAACAAATCCACAGCCAGGGGGCTGATCCACGGGACCATGGTGCCCTTGGCCGCCACCTGGATTGTCAGCGGCTGGCCGTCCGAGCCCCCCTGCCGCACGTCGACTTCCCACGCAACCTCAGCCCAGCCCTGAGGTGCAAGTTCAAGGCTTCGGGGCTCGATCGCGACGGGAGAGGCCATGCCCTTGATCGACGGCGTCAGGTCGACTCGCCCGGCCTGTTCAGCCAGATTGTGGACGACCACGCGAAGAGGAAAACACGCCGCAGTCTCGTGGGTCACGTGATAGCCCTTGCAGGTGAAGCTGGCTATCGAAGGGTCAAACGGATACCGCAGAATGACCGAAGATGGAGCCGGTCGCGAGGGCGGAGGTCGCCTGCTCACGGAGTACAATCCGACCGCCGGAGTGTCCTTGACCACGGCATCGGCCATCGAGCCGGCATCAAGCCATACGTAGGCGAGACCGTCGGGAACGGGAAGACCGCCCGCAGCATCAACGCTGAGCGTCCGACCGTCGATACCCTCCAGTCGCCGCGCAGCCAATTCCAGTCTGACCTTCGCGTCCCGATTCACCGACCCAGTGTACAACACCGCCACCGTCCCGCCGGTGCCGCTGAACACCCTGGCCCGCTTGACGGCCGGATCCGAGGTTTTCAAATCTCCGACGTATGCCTTGTTCGCCAACGCGCTCACCATCTGGGCATAGGCGGCCATCGAACGAAGCGGAGAGACTTCCCGGCCCATCATCCCGAAGTTGTTCTGGTTCTCCTCGTAGTACACGTAGACGAAGGCGAAATACGCGGCCACCCCACAGGCCTTCGACTCAATGGCCTTCATCACGATGTCCAGGGCGCTGACCGCATCTTCTCTCATGGCCGGCCGCGGCGCCCCCTTGGGCCAGGGCCGTCCGCTCTCGGTAATCCACAGGGGCATGGACTCCTTGCCATACGCCTTGAGCCAAACTCGGTACCGCGAAACCATGTCCTCTACAGTCGTTGCCTGCTGATAGGTGTGGAAGCTGATCGCGTCGACCTGATCGAGCAGGCCGTTCTCGGCGCATGCCCGACGGTATTCATCCGGGGCGATGTCCGTGAGAACGCCGCCGACCAGCGGGACCGCCGGCAGGTGCTCGCGGAGCCCCCAGGCCGCGGCCTTGGCCAGGGGCACATACTGGTCGGCCGGAAGGTTGGCACCGAACTGGACGTCGGGCTCGTTCCAGATCTCCAGCCCGCCCCATGTACCCCCCCACCGACGGCCGAGATCGCCGATCGATCGTGCGGCCAGAAGCAGGTTTGTGGGATACGGGTTGGCGTCGGTGCGGCCCAGCCATCTCGGACTATCATGGAACATCTCCAGGACCTTGACACCGTGCCGAGCATACGTGCGGCGGAGGGTCTCAAACTGACAACCACCCTCCCAATCCCACACGTCCTCGGACTTGTTGACCGCATCCCAGCGGAGCCGCTCGCGCGATTGGACGATGCCAATCCGTTTGAGCATCCTGGCGAGTCCGCCGCGGATGTCCTCCCGCTTCTCGAGCCAGGAAAGAGCGCTGTCCATGCAGAAGAACGCGTCCTCAGGCCCGGCGTGTTCCGGTCGCACGACGATGCCGCCGCGGTAACCAAGTCGCGGCAGGGCGACTTCGTAGAAGCCCCGAGGCAAGTTCACCGAGATTGAGATGGCCCCGTCCCGATCGGCGACAGCCTCGCCAGCGGCCACCTCGCGAGCCCAGTAGTCGGAAATGATGTAGCCCAGATCCGACCGGTGGGCAGGCGGATCTGCCCTCCATTCCAGACGCGCCGGCCGGTCAGGCGGGATGACAAACCGCTCGCAGTCGGCCGAGCGAACCTCGCCCAGGCACCCGGCCGCAGCGACAAGAACCTCGATGACGCCCAGAAGTAACGATCCGAAACGGGTATTCGACATCCTCACTCCTCCCATGGCACGCCCATTTGAACCGTCCGAAGCAGGAAGGAACCGCCAGGTGTCAGCAACTCAAGGGCTGGGAGGAGTATAAAGAGGGCCGCGTCATTCCGCCATCGGACGATCCGAAAAAGCCACAAGCCTCGGGAAAAGACCGGGCCCGGCGGGACCACTCCGCGGGAGTGCGCCAGTTGGAGGCCAGGAGCTTCACGGCGGTCAACTTGTCCATCAGCACGCTGCGCCGGACCGGCTTGACGAGGAAGCCGCCCCAATCCCCGGCCACCGCGAGGCAAACGTTCAACGGGTAGCTGCCGGCCGAGACGACGGTCTTCCGAACGCGCGGGCGACGAACGGACCGCAACCCATCAAGACGGGGCGACCTCGGCCGTCCGGCTCCGGGGAGACGACTGACCGCGCCACTTGTGCAGTGTCGCCAGGAGGGTAAGACGATCGATCGGCTTGGCGACGTAGTCGTCGCACCCGACTTGGAGGCACTTCTCCCGGTCGCCGGCCATGGCGTGTGCGGTGAGGGCCACAATCGGCTCTGCATATCCTTGCTCGCGCAGCCGGGTCGTGGCTGTGTAGCCGTCCATGGTGGGCATCTGCATATCCATGAGAATCAGGTCGAACGGATGCCCCCCCCTCTGAGCCTCCAGGGCGAGTTCCACCGCCTTGCCGCCGTTGTCGGCCAGCGTCACTTCGGCCCCCGCCTTCTTGAGGATGAAGGAAATGAGTCGTTGATTGTCGATCCCGTCCTCGGCCAACAGCACGTGCGCGTCGAGCGGCTTCTCCTCCATGTTCACCGTCGCTTCGACCAATTCGGACTCATCCTCGGCGATGATCCGCTCGGTTGGTCCATCGGTCATCTCCACCCCATCCAGCGGACCGGTGGCGATGATCAGCCGGAACGTCGTCCCCTGATCCGGAACGCTGTCCACGCTCAGGTCGCCCCCCAGCAGGCTGGCCAGGCGCTTGCAGATCGTGAGACCGAGGCCGGTACCGCCGAACTGCGGAGCCTCGGGACCTGCGGAGTTGGAGAACGGATCGAACAGCCCGGCTATCTGGCCTTCCGTCATGCCGACTCCGGTATCAATCACCTCGAACTGCAGAACCGGCTCCAGGCCGGAGTCGGAGAAATGCACGGCAAGTCGTACCCCGCCAACCTGCGTGTAGCGGATCGCGTTTCCGACCAGCTTGCCGAGGATCTGGGCGAGCCTGGCCGGGTCGGTCTGAATCGTCTCCGGCACCTGGCCGACGAAATCGACGGACAGGTCAAGTCCCTTCCGGCTTGCGGCACACTTGGCCGCGGAAAGGATCTCGCTCACCATCTGGAGTGGCGAACAGACGGCGTGCCTGATTTCGAGACGCCCGGTTTCAAGGTAGGCGATATCCAGGAGGCTGGACAGATTGGTCATCAGTTCCTGGCCATTCCGCTTGATCGTCTCAAGGGCCCGCTCCCGGTCATCGCTGGTCATGACCGGATCGGACAGGTTCTCGGCGAATCCGATGATGGGCGTCATCAGGGTGCGGGCTCGATGGCTGAAACCAGCGAGGAATTCATACTTGCTGTGCGAGGCCACCTCCGCGGCAACTTCGCTGCGGTCCGCGCGGTCGGTGGCGTCTTCCAGTTCCTGGCAGACCCGCCGGAGCTGCTCGTTGGCATCCTCGTACTGATGGCGTATCACCTCGCCCGCCGCGCTCACCTCGGTGAGGGCGGACTCCGCCTCCATGCGGGCAGCCACTTCCTCGCGAATCCGGAGCTGACAATCACCGAGCTCCCGCTCGCAGCCAGCAGTATCGGCCCGCCAGCGTCGGGTGAAGGCCAAGAGAGATCCCAGACCCGCCAGAACAACCAACGTCCCCAGAAGAGGGTGGCTGCCCAGAGCCATCGCCCCTGCCGCCGCCACGGAAGCGGCGCACAGGGCGACGAAAACCCACGGGCTGGCTTGGCGTCTGCGGTCTATCGGTATGGTCATCGCGGCTATTGCCCGTCGGTTAGAAAGCCATGGACATCCACGACTCTGAATCGGCTAGTCGGAGCGTCAACATAAGCGCCGAACCAGGACGGCCGACAGATCAGGACGGCGGATCAGACTTGAGGAAAGCCCTCGGGGGTATCTGGGAGGGGACGGTTTATCGGTCGTCAGTTCCCCTGAGAACCGCAGCGACTTAGTTCTCGGGCTTGATGCCGGTCGAGGCTCCGAGCTTCGTGTAGCGGCGATTGCCAATGGCGGCCTGCGGAGCGCCTTCCGGCCAGACCGAGAGGCCAAGGCTCAGATCGTCGGCCTGCTCGTCAACGCTAAACGTCAGGGCGGCATACCACCGGGGGAACTTGCGAACCACGGTAACCTCGAGTTGATCCAGCTTGCCCCGCTCAATGTCATAGAAGGCTCTCAAGGCCAGACGATGCTTGGCGTTGAGCTCGTAGTTGGTCCCCCCGCCGATCAGATTCGAGTCGGTGGGGTCGATCCGCCGGTACCCCAGGAAGTAGGACAGACGAGGAGATCGCTCGACCGCATAAGACAGGTTGAATAGATCAAGGCTGCCGTCGCTCAAGTCCCAGTTGGCGTCGGAGAGGATCGAGGTCGTGTCACTGATGCGATACTGAAAATCGGATCGCACGTGGTTGCGGGCGACGCTGTTCTCCGGCCGGGCGTTGTCGTACCGCCCGATCGGCAACTCTTGCTCGGGATGATCGCCAAAGAGGTTGAGTTCCACGTCAAACAGGATCCAGTCCACCACCCGCCAGCCTCCCGGCGAGCCGCGTTTCGTCTGCCAGCGCTGGCGGACGGCTAGCGAGGTCCCGTAGAAATCGTCGATATCCTCGACGCCCGGGCTGAACGGGTGAAGCTCCAGGCTGTTCGTGTTGGTGGTACTCATCCAGGCGGTGGCTTCCGGTCGAATCACGTGCCGTACGCCGTGCACGTCCAGCAACTCCGAGTTCATCGTGTCGAACAGCCGCCAGACCTCGGTGCCGGCGCGCACACCCGCCATGCCGAAGAGCCGGTCACGCGAGCCGCCCGCCGCGGAACCATCCCAGTATCCGGCCCGTCCGGTCGCGAACGGCACAATGTTCGCGCTGCCCAACTTGATCGGCAGATCGAACTCGTTCCGGGTTTCGCTCTGAAAAGTCATGTCGCTCGCACCGGTGTTGTCCACAACCCATTTCCGATCCCACAGTCGACGCGAATCAGGACGATACCGGGCCATTCCGAGGTGCGACTCGTTGTAGAAACTGGCGATTTCGGCGAGCGGTTCGCCGGCCAGGTAGTATGCCAGCTCCGGGAAGTGCTCCGTCTGAGTCAGAAAATCGAGAACCCGGGCCTGCACCAGGCCTGTCACCGCCCAGTTGTCCTTCTGCTTCTTGAGATAGGCGAGCGTCTCCTGCTCCTTGCCCTCATCGTACTCGCCCTCGAAGTACTGCTCCATGAACGTCGGATCGCTCAGGTAGGACCCTTCGAGAGTCAATTCCCACCCCTGGCCCAGAATCTCCCGATGCCGCCAGGTGAGCCGCCCCCGGTTCTCGGTATCCGGGTCGTTGTCGCGAAACGAGCCCAGGCTGTCCCGGCCGGTGTCATGAATGTAGTACCCGCGAAACAAGCCGAACGAGTTCTCAGTCTCATAGTCGACGTCCGTACCCACGCCCGGGCCGTGCTCGCTGAAGTAGTCCAACCGCAACGTGCCGTCCACACCCTTGGGCTTCTCCAGCCCCAACAGATTGAACAGATACCATTTCGATTCCAGGGTGGCGCCATACTTCTCACTGTAGCCCGTCCGGACGCTGCGAATGGAACTCTCACCCTCCTTGAGATCCCCGGTGACATACGGCCAGTAGGCCAGCGGCACGCCCTCGACATTCAAGGTCGCGTCCCGTACCTGGTAACGTCCGGCCTGAAGCCCCGCCACCTGCCCCGACTCGTCCCTGGGCGTGGCATCAATCAACCGAACCTGCTCGGCACCGATGTGCACGTGAGGTGTGTGAAACTCGCTGGTCGTGACAATGGCCTTGCGGGCCATGTACTCCGTGGTCGACAATTGACGCACCTGCTGGGCCCGAACATAAATGGGGAGTTCACCCCCTGGAGCCAAGGCACGCATCACCACATCAAGAATCAAGGCGCGATCATTCTCGAAATCGTAGTACAGCTCGGATGCCCGAATCATCCGCTCACCACGGGTTAGAACCACATCACCCTGGAGGTAAACACCCGATACTCCCTCGCCAACACTGGCACCCAGGCTACCGACTCCGGCCACACCCGCGTCCATCTCCCGGCGCTCACCCTCCGCCCGCTCCGGCGGAAACGGCTGGGTCTCAGCGGAGGGACTGGCCGAGGAAGAGGATGGTGCTTCCCTCGGTTTGCGGCTCAGAAAGATGACGGCGGCATCCGCCCGAATCTCCAGAAAGTCGCCACTATCGACCAATCCCTGAGAGACATACACCTTGCCAATGGCTGTGACGGTCCCCCGCCCCTCATCGATCGACGTCTGGTTTCCATGGTAATGTACCAGGGGACGGGCCTCAGGCCGCGGTTTGAGCTCAGCCTGCTCCAGATCGACCACCTCCACGCCCGCCGGCTGCGTTGTCGGCCCCGTCCTGGCCAGCACAACCTGCCTGATCTTCACGGCTTCCGCATACAGCGGCGTTTCTGCGGAGGATTCACGTGTCGTCACGTCCGCTTGAAGAACCGGAGCATCCTTAGTGTTGAAGGTCACGAAAAGCACCGGACCCGTCGTCACCGTCCCCCCAGCATCCTGAACCCTGGCCTGCTGAGACAGGAAGACCTCGAAATGGTAGTAGGCCTGCCCCTGCCAACGGCACTGCTGCATCCAGGTCACTGCCTCTCGGGCGGAAAGCCGTCGATCGCCCAGATGGACCGCCAGATCCCCGTAGTACTGGACAACCTGGCAGCCGTCAGGAAGAGCCCAGACATGGGCATACTCTCCGAAAAACTCGGGGGCGACACGACTCACCTCAACCGGGAGCATCGGGTTGGTGGTTTCAGGATCGTCCAGGGGGACAAGGGAAGCGGCCCACGCAGACAGGCAGACAGAGCACAAAAACGCGGCCGCGACCAGACCGGAGGCAAAAACACGTGCTATACTTCTCACGAAGATCAAGATGTCCCGGCCTTTCGCCCAGAAGAGACGCGGACCTCCGGGATCCGCCACCCTCCGGCCCGCGTCGGCCGAATATCGGCACGGAAGCCCTTGACGAGGTAACGGCTGGCATTATATTGTTGAGCCAGTCCAAGTCAACGCACGGGGCTGTGGGCACAAACAGGCCGGACGCGCGACCCCAGGATGGCCGAGCAGCGGCCTCTGGCTGCCGGCGGACGAAGGAAGCGACCCGGCCGAGCGAGGACCCGAGAACAAATCGGGAATCAGGGAGCCCGGAACAAAACGCCGAGTACCCCTGTGGATTCATATTTCTGTTTCGGTCCTGCACCGTGTACGCCACGGCGCGCAAGAGAGGAGATTGTAGTTATGTCAGAGAAGCCAAAAAGATCATATTACCTCCCCGGGAAGCTCGTCACGACGTTCGACAAGGAGTGCGCGAAGTCCGGTTACGTCAAAGAGAAGGTCGTCGCCGCGGCCATGCTGGCCTTCCTCGATGCCGGGGCTGAGTCCCGAAGCAAAATGTTCGAGCGACTCGACCTCTTCCTCCACGGCAAAGCCAAGAAGTAACCGCTCAACCGGCCCTGTCGGTTGAACGACTCAATGCCAACGGATGGCCGGTCATGACGACCGGCCATCCGTTGGCGTCTTGGACCGCCTGCACCTCCGAGCGCCGGCAAGCTTCAACCTGGGCAATCGGCAACAACTGTCGGCTGGCAGGCCGCCATCTTCATTGCGGCAGTTGTTCGAACAGCGATCGTGACCGGCCCGTTCGGACCGACTTCACCCGCAAACGAACGCCTTTCTCAAGGTTCTCCCTGCTTAAGGCCTTCTGTAAGGCCCTGCCGGTGGTCACTTTCTCCCCCTGAACGCTCAGGATCGCATCGCCGACTTCGATCCCCATGCCCGCTGCTCCTTCGCCTAGCGTCTCAACACCGGTCACCAGCAGGCAACCTTCCACTTCCTTGGGATCCGACCAGCCAAGCTTCTTCGCCAGCGAGGGCGTCGCCGGCTGAACCGAAATGGCCAGCGCCTCAATCTCCGTCTCACCTTCATCGCCCTCGTTCTCGGCGTCACGCTCGGTGTCTTTCTGTCGCCGGCCGCCATCCTGGGCGAAGAACTGCTTGGGCTGCTTCTCGATCACCACGGGAATGGTGATCTCCTTCTTGTCGCGCCAGACCTTCAACTCCATCTTCGTGCCCGGCGTGGTGCGCGCCACCTTGGACTGCAGGGTCTGCACCGACTTCACCGGCTCACCGGCCAGCGTGAGGATCACGTCGTCGGCCTTGAGGCCCGCCTTGGCTGCCGGGGTACCACTCATCACCTCTTCGACCACCACGCCCTTCTCTTCCTCGAGCCCGAACGTCTTGGCATAGCCCGGAGGAGCGGTGTCAAAGCCCTGAATGGCCACTCCGAGATAGCCACGGACAATCTCCTTGCCTTCCTGCAGGTAAGGAAGCAGTTCCTTGACCGTCTGACTCGGGATGGCAAAGCCGACGCCGGCGTAGGCAGCCACCATCCCACGGGTGACAATCGCGGTGTTGATCCCGATGACCTCGCCACGCATGTTCACGAGCGGACCCCCGCTGTTGCCCGGATTGATGGCCGCATCCGTCTGAATGAAATCCTCATATCCTTCCACAATTCGAGGATTCCGTCCTTTGGCCGAAATGATGCCCTGAGTCACGGTCTGGTCCAGGTTGAAAGGGGCACCAATGGCCATCACAAAGTCGCCGACCTCCACCTTGGAACTGTCTCCCAAGGGCAGAGCCTGCAAACGGTCACCCTTGATCTGGATCAGGGCGAGGTCAGTCTTGGGGTCCTTGCCCACGATCTGGCCGAGAAAGCGGCGCCCGTCCGCCAAGCGAACATCGATCCGCCCTGTGTCCTTGTCCTTCTCGATGCCTTCGACCACGTGATTGTTGGTGATGACGTAGCCCTTCTCCGCATCAATGATAACCCCGCTCCCACTGCCAATCTGCGGCTGAGGCTGAATCTCCTCAGGCAATCGGAACTGGAACCTCGGACTTCGCTGTCCGTCTTCCCGGTCCTCGAAGAATCTCCGCAGGGCCTCCGGCAAATCACTGGGATCGACGCTTCGTGGAGACTTCTCCCGGTCGGCCTTCTTGGGCTCCACCCGGGAGTAAATGTGGACCACCGCAGGGCCGGCTCGCCTGGAAACCTGACGGAATACGTCGGAGATCGCCTCGACGTTGCTCATACCCTGGCTGGAAACGCCAACCGGTCTCTCGGCCACAGCCTGATCGGCAGCAACCGCTTGTCCCACAAAGAGTTGCGAGTCAACCAGTCCTCCGGCCCCCAGGCCAAACAGGAGACCGAGTCCCAATCGAATGACGCGTGCGCTCATCGCTTCTGTTCTCATCTTGAGCATCTCCCTCATAACATCGTGCTGACTGTCTTCCGACACCCATTCACTTCAATGACGCCTAGATCGGCCGCTTCCTGTCATCTTCATCACGGTCGCCGCCGTCATCCGGCTATTTCACAGCCGGAAACCAGCCGGTTCACGGTCAGGTACCAGCTGCAGCCTTCCGCTCCGAATACGCACCCCCGTACTTGTATCTTCCGGGGCGCCCCGCGGTTGAGGCTGCCAGACCGAGCAGCAGGATAGCGGCCGTCACGCTCAGGATACAGGCTGTCTCGAAACCTGGAGGGCGATAGACGAAACAGACTTCGTGCCGCCCTGAGGGTACTAGCACGGCCTGTGCCACGGCGTTCGCTCGGTAAATCGGCGTTTCGCGGCCGTCGATCGAGGCCCGCCACCCGGAATCATAGGTCTGATTGAAGACCAGCAAGCCGCCACCGGCCGATTCCGCCTCGACGCGCCATTCCCGATCGGACACCTGCTGCCAGGTGAGTGGCCCGGACGTACAGGTCGCCACCAGGTCGCTTCCCGGCGTGCCTTCAAGCACCGTGGCAGTCGTCTGTCGGATTGACAGGCTCTGAAGCCGATCCACCGCCTCCAGCAGGCTGGAGACGATCTCCACGCTCGACGACCAGTACCACAACGGACGGGAACCGGGCAACTCGTAGAGTGAAACGCCGCCCGGCAAGTCCGCTCGATGGACGAACGGTGAACGCGAGGCGGACGCTTCAGCGGCGGACGAATCGGTCGCCGCTGCCACGAGGCCAAATGCCGCTTTGCCGAGCCACAGAGCGCGCCCCATATCCGCCTTGATGCGAAGGTAGGCGCGACCGGGAGCTACGTCGCTGTAGAAGTGGAAACGGAGCCGTCGAGGGCCTGCGGCCAGGTCCACCGGGTCGACGGACGGCATCGGACCGATGCTCCTGGCAGGGGATGTCTCCAGACGGACAAACCAGCGACTCAAAGAACCCGCGACGGGGGTGGCGTCGACCTCAAAGACGTAGAGTCCGGGCCAATCCACGGTCACCGGCCATAGGACGTCGCGGCCGCAACGCACCAGTCTCGGCTTGCTCGTCGATTCGGGGATTTCATGAAACTGCAAGGACCGGGCAGAGGGAAGCATGGCGTTGCCGAGCACCGCGCGCTCCTGGTCCGACCGGACGACGATGAACCGGATCCCCAGGGCCCGACAGAGGTTCACATTGCGCAGCAGAGCCACAATCTCCTCGCTGGCACCCCAGGGCATGAACCGGAGCAGTAACCGGTTGGCCACCGGCCAAAGCGGACCATAGCCCTGGAATGTCGCAATGTGCTGAGCCACATTCGTCTGCGGCCACAGCACTTCTAGAGGACGCTGGTAGTCCGAGGAGTATCGCGGCACGAGCAGACGATCCCCCGGGCCGGGCTTCAACCTGCCGATGGTCTCCGCCAGGGGCGGAGGTCTTTCAAGATCGGCTCGGGAGTAAGTGCGCGTATCGACGTCCACGAACGCGGCAACACTCGCCAGATCGACCAGGAAAACGAGGAACAGCAACGTGAGCCGCAAAGGCCGGCGGTCGGCCACCCATCGCAGCAGACACCATCCCGTCACCGTCGCCAGAAGAACAGGCCACCAGATCGCGGGATTGGCGGGATGCAGGGCCCGCTGGGCCCCTGCCCAGACAGGATCATACTCGGCGCTGGTAAACCGCGTTGCCAGTCTGGCGGCGGAGAACCTGAGAACCACCATGGCCAGCAGGACAATCCCCCCCATCACCGGCAGCACGCGACCAACCGCCCGGCGCACCCAAACGGCCATCGCTCGAGCGGGTTCCTCACCCTTCAGAATCACCGACATGACCAGGGATGCGAGCACGGGCATCGCGAACGACCAGACCAGGATCCATCGGGCCGGGACGCGCAGACTGTTGTAGAGGGGCACCTGAATGAGCAACCTGCTGACCGGCGTCAGTCTACCCAAGGCAATGACCAGCGCTACGCCACAAGCGAGCCACCAGAAGATGGTCTCCCGCCTTCGCCCCCGGGCCGCTCCAACCGAGGCGATGGCGAGAACCAGCACCAGAATGGAGGCGTAGGCCGATTGCTCGCAGAAATGCGATGGTCCCCACCAAGGCTGGTCCCAGAGGTTCGGCGTCCGAGTTCCAAAAACCATCGGAAAGAGCATCATGGCCGCCGAACTGGGAAACCAGGAGTTCTCAACAAACAGGTAGAAGGCGGGGGCACCGCGGATGCTGCCCGCGAACTGCATCCAGGTCGGTACCAGCTGGATGGCAGACAGCATCGCCCCTGACGCCATCCCGGCCGGGTACTGCCACCACAATGACCGCCGCCCGGGCCAGAGCACGATCACAGCGTAGGCGGAGAGCAAGGTCCCGCCGATGATCGACACCTGCACGTGTTGAACCAGCATCTGCATGCCGAGGAAGAGCGCCGCTGCCGACCAGTGGCGGACGCGGCCCGTATCGGCAAATCGACGCCAGGCATAGAACATCCACGGCAACCAGGCCGCGGCATGATGGATGGTCAGATGAGCCCGATGGGCAACCAGAAAGCCGGAGAACTCGAAGGCGATCGCGGCCAGCAGAGCGGCACGCCAATCGTGCCGACAAGCCCGCAGGAAACGGTACATTCCGCCCCCGGCCAGAGCGAAATGCAGCACCAGCGTCAAAGGATAAGCGACCAGCGGCGGAAGCAGTGCAAAGAGCCACGTCGGCGGATACCAGAGCCCGGCCTGCGGGTCCGCCGCGACCGAGGTGCCCATGGCAACCCAGGGATTCCACAGAGGCCATTCGCCTGCTCGGATCCGTTCGCCAATATACTGCCTGGCCGGCAGATAGAAGAGAATATCATCCTCAAGAGCGGAGACACCACCCAGGCGCCATGCACCCGCGAGAATGACCACCGGCAAGCCGAGCAGGAGGCTGCTCACCAGCAGTCTCCGACGACCGCATACTCCTCCGCCTCCGGATGCGTCTTCCTGACCCATGAGCGGTGATGATCCGGCTGACACCGGTGGCCGTCAAGCGTCTGCGACGACGACGATGTAGCCTCGCTGCGGGCGGCGTGGAGGATCACCGAACAGTCTGATGATGGAGCTGCGGCGGGCGAAACGAGGCAGCTACTTGGTCGTGGTCAGAGCCGGCTTCCGAAGCCCAGGAGGGCTCAGCAGATCTGCAAAGTCGTCATAGCCAGGTGCGGCGTGGACGACCCGAGCCGGCACCCCGACGACCGTGGTCATGGGCTCGACATCATTGATCACCACGGCTCCTCCGCCGATGACGGCCTCACATCCGATTCGCAGGCACTGCAAAACGGTCGAGCCGATGCCAACAAAGGCGCCAGCCTCGACAGTCACGCGCCCCGCGAGCCTTGCCCCCGGGCAAACGTGGACCGCAGTGCCTATCATGGATTCATGGTCGACGATGCACCCCGTGTTCAGGACCACGGAATCGCCGATCTGGCAATGAGCGGAGACCAGGGCACCGGCGGCAACGACGACGTTCCGCCCGATCCGCACGTTGCGCGCCAGGTGGGCCGTGGGATGTACGGCATTGATCAACTCGACGCCGGCCTGCTCGATCCGCTCGGCAAACGAGCGGCGAGCCCCGTTGTCACCGATCGCGACAATGGCCCCGCCAAGCCCCTGGGCACGAAGATCGGCCAGCGAGGATAGGTCCCCAAGCACCGGAAAACCGTCCATGTGTCGGCCGTGAAGCGCCGGATTGGAGTCAAGAAAGCCGATGACACGGTACTGCCGGGCGGAAAGCAGGATGTCGAGCACAACACGTCCGTGCCCGCCCGCGCCCACAATTACGCAGTCCAACGGCTTTGGTGTGCCAGGTGTCAGCATATCGTCACTCCCTCTTATCGGACAGGCCGGTACCGGAGTGAACTTTTTCGCGTCAGATAGGGTAAGTAAGACTGACGGTCTCCCGTCGGGGCGGTCTCCTGACATCGGGAACGCCGCCTTCAGCCCAGTTTGGCGGCCGGCAAGCTGTCCTGCCACGCCGGGACGGTCGATGATATTTGACCGGGCCTGCCGTGGGCCTATAGTGACCGTCAAGATGGGTGAGTCCCTGTACGTTGGGCTGCCACCGGGTTGCTGCTGACGAGTGGAAGGATTCGATCATGACGACACCGGCCGGTAGCGCGGCCAAGCCAGTCCATCCCCCAAACCGATCCCTGACGAGCGCCTTCAGGAATGGGTGGTTCGTTGCCTGCCTGGGGTTGCTGCTGACCTTCGCGGCCACCTTCCAGCTCATGGCGTACGCCTTCGCCTGGCAGACCCGCAAGCTGCCGGTTCCCTTGCGCAAGCCGCTGGACGGCCTCGATCAGACCAAGCTCTTTGGCTACAAGTTCCACCACAACTACATGATCAAGCCGGAGGTTCTCGAGAAGCTGGGAACGAAAGAGTACATTCAGTGGGTGTTTCAGGATGTCTCCCCAACAGCCTCCAAGGGCCCGGAGGACTTCATCAGTCTGTTCGTCACCTACTACACCGGACAACCCGACCAGGTGCCCCACGTGCCCGAGGAGTGCTACAGCGGGGGCGGCTACGAGATTCAGCGCGAGGATATCCTGGAGATCCCCGTCACTCACCAAGGAAAAATGACCAAGGTCCCGTTCAAGATCCTGACCATGGATGCCCGTTCCGATCTGCGCGAGAAACGCACGGTGATCTACACCTTCCATGCGAACGGGCAATTCTGCGCCGACCGGAACGCGGTGCGAACCGTCGTCGCGGACCCCGCCGAGAAATACGCGTACTTCAGCAAGCTGGAGTTGACCTTCGGAGTCAACGATGCCCTGCCCACTCGGGAGGCGGCCATCGAGTCCGGCAGGCGATTCATCCAGCAGGTGGTCCCGCTGCTGCTGGATGAGCACTGGCCAGATTGGCAGCAAGTCAAGCAGGCCCAACAAGCTGCGTCGGCGAAGACGCCGGCGAACAACTGACAGGCACACAGAGAAGGAACCGAGATTCAACCATGGCAAAACGACTCAATAAGAAGCTCGTTGTAGGGATGACCGTCGTCGGCATGTTCCTGACGATCCTGGCCGCGTTCCTGGTGGTAACGCGATTCTTGCCCAAGCAGGATCCCGGGCCGGCAGTCGCCAACGCCGAGAGGGCAGCGAAGCTCGGTACCCTGGAGGGGTACAAGGAGGCCGCCAGGCAGTACAACACGGCGGCCAACCGAGCGAAGGCCCTGGCGGATTCCGCCGGCGCTGGCGGGACATACGAGGAGGACAGCAAGAACTACCGGCTGCAGGCAGGCGACATGGCCCTCAAGGCCGGCGACCCGAAAACGGCGGTCGAAATGTGGAACCGGGTTATTCTGGCGGATCCGAACTACGGACCGGCCTACGAGAGAAAACTCGATCTTGTGTTTGAATACCCCGAATTCCACTTCTTCGGGTCGAAAGATATCGAGGACTTCGCCTCGAACCTCCTGAAGGTCCAACCCGAGAGCACCAAGGCGCGTCATGCACTCGGACTCGCTCTGCTGGCCCAAGTCGAAGCCCGACGAGAGAATCTCGCCGCTGGTGAGTACTTCCTCCGTCAAGCCGTCAAGCCGGACAAGCCCAAGGCGGACGCCGAGCAGGAGAAGCCCAATGCGGACTACGTGGACAGCCTCGCCCGGCATCTGCTGCAGCAAAGCCTGTCCGACGAAAACATGAAACAATACGACGAGAGCATGGAGAAGAGCCTTGCAGCACTAGCCCAGTCGACCGAATCCTGGGCCGCCCAAGTCCCCAAGGATTTCTGGAAGCCCCGGCCCGGATCCGACCTCGCCAAAGAGGCCGACCAGATGTTTGAGGACCTGACCAGCGGTCACCCCGTGCCCGCAACACCATCGACCTCGCCAGCCACAAGCCCAGCCCCCGAAAAAGACGAGGCAGAGCAGAAAGCCATCGCCGCTTCCGTCGAGGCCTGGAGGAAACGAGGCATCTACTGCGCCACCAAGGCGGAGCTCCAGAGTCGGCAATGGGCCTCACTGCGCCAGAAGCGGGCCTCGCCGGAGGAACTGACGGGAATCTTGACCGCCATCAAGGAGACGAACGACAAGGCACTCGAATGTCTTGAGACTGCCAGGAAGATTGCCGAACAACTGGAGCCCGACGATCCCGCGAGGATCGATAGCCTCATCGCCCTGGCCAAGTACTACCGGAGCATGTTCCCCAGCCAGCCCGAAGACACGAAGGCCAGTCAGAAGGAACAGCAATCGAACAACCAGGTCGCTCGCAAGTTCTATGAGGAGGCCATCAAGAGCGATAGGTATGGCTTTGACGCCTATCGCCAGCTCGCGGACCTGTTGCGAACTGACCGCGACCTGGAGGAAGCCGTGCGTCTTCTGGCCCAGCGTTATGTCCTGGGCATCAAGCGGGTCGGCATGGAGGCGATCCGCAACCGGCAAGCCATAAGTGACCTCCGTGACGATCTTTTTAACTCTCTCTACTACCTGCCGGCCAATCCGGGAATGCAGCCCATCAAGACCAACAAGGACCTTCTAACCAGCTTTTCTCTGAAAGACGCAGACGGACAAGATGCTAAGACCCCCGACGGCCGTGTGATCATCGTTCCTTCGCTCGAGGAGCTCTGCAAGGATCAAGCCGCCGACCTGGGCGAGGATGCCCCTTCCGTCCTGGTGATGAAGGCACTGATCGCGATCATCCAGGGTAACCATGCGATCGCTGTCCGCTCCCTGGAGGAAGCCTCAAAGAAGATCAACATGGACTCCCCGAAGAGTATGGAGGAGAGGAGACTGGCCCTCAAGATAGCCATACTGCTGGCGGAAGAATATCGTGTCAGCAATACTCCTGGCCTCGCGATCAACATGCTTCGACAGGCCAAGAAACTGTCTCCGGGCCATACCTGGGTACTCGCCACTCTCGCGGAGCGGATTCTCGCCGAAGGCACCAACTCCGCCGGCCAGATCGATGAGAAGGCCGCCGCAGAGGCCCTGCCGATCGCGGAGCAGGTGCTCCTGTATGACCCTGACAACCAGCAAGGGAACGTGCCTCTCGCCCTCCCGGTCCTCTTCAGAATCCACCAATCCCAGAAAAACTGGGATCGACTGAAGGAGATCCAGGATCTGATGGCGAAGTACCGGACACCCACCGATGCCCCCCAGGCCGCCCTCACAGACAAGCTCCAGAAGGCATTACTCCTCGCCATGCGGGCCGAAAGCAGCACGCCGCCCGACGCCCAGCTGCAGGCCCAGGCCGAGAAGCTGTTCCTGGAAGTCCTGGAGGCGAGCCCGTTCAATAACACGGCCGTCCGGAACCTGGTTGGAATCTACTCCCAAAGCCAGCAGGCCGAGAAGTTGACTCAGCTCCTTGAGAGGCAGAAGACCCTGGCGAATGAGAAACTCGCTGCCCTCGCCACCACCACCCAACCTGGGGAAGTCGACCAGAAGAAGGCGTACCAGCAGTACATCACTCTGCTCGACCGGTGGGCCGTGCTCGCCGACCCGCGATTGTCCGACAGTGACAGGATCAAGAAGAGGGAGGAGATGAGCCAGGCGGACCTCGAGGCCAGTGCCAGCGACGAGGATCGGTTGCGAGCCACGTTGGAGCTCTATCAGCTCAAGATGGTGGCCGCACGCCGGGCCACACAACCGGAGGAGGCGGATCGACTGGCTACCGAGGGCTGGAACCGTCTCCGGCAAGCTCTCGATCTGGCCCCAACGAGCAAGAATCTGGTCGACGAGCTCTTCAACCTCGCCCTGACGCGCCAAGACTGGAAAGTCGCCGAAGAAATGGTGGGCAAGGCCGTCGAGATCGGCCTGGATCCCTCCAAAGGCTGTTTCTACCGCGGGCGGCTGTGCCTCAGGCAAGGCATCGCCGAGAACAAGCCCGAGCTGCTCCAGAAGGCTGCCAAGGAGCTGGAGAGCGGGCTAAAGGAATTCCCGAGTTTCCCCACCGGCCGCATTGACTACGCGTCGGCTCTGCTGAGACTCAACAAGATTGCCGAAGCCACCCGGGAGTTCGAGAAGGCCCTCGAGCTGGATGCCCGGAATTCGGAGGCGGCACTCCGGCTGGCCCACCTGGCGAGTCTGCGGAAGGATGACCAGGCGGAAGCGGACAAAACTCGGTACCTTGAGCTCTGCAAACAGCTGATTCCCAACAATCCCTGGGTCCGCGAACAACTGCAAGGCCTCGCCGACGCCCAAGACCCTCAAGCCGGCATCGTGCGGCGGGAAAGCCTGCGGGCATCAAACCCCAAGGATCTTCTCAATCTGATGGCCCTCGCCAGGCTCTACCAGAAGGTGGGAGAGACGGCTAAGGCAGACGCCGTCCACCAGGACATTCTGAAAACCGACCCGAAGGACACGGGTTCGGTCGTTGACCCCTGGGAATGGAGGGCTGAGCGCCTCGATGAGTACGCGAGGTTCATCCGCACAAGCAAGCCCGAGGACTCAGTTCGGGTGAAGGCTCTCCTGGAGGAACTCCGGGATCAGGTCCAGAAGCAGCCGGCGCCGATCCAGGCCACGGCTCAGATGGTCTACGCCAGCCACCTCGCGGGAATGGCGGCGATGTCCCCGCCCCTCCCCGACAGCCCAACTCTTCAACAGGTCGACGACGCCTACGAGAAAGCCGCGTCGCTCGCCAACTCCCCGCGGTCCTGCTTGCAGCTGTGTCTCCACTACCAGGCCACCGCCCGACAGGGGGCTCAAGACGACCAGTCGGTGGCGATTCGGCTGGCCAAAGCGGAGGAGTGGGCACGCAAAGCGGTCGAGCTCGCGGAGACCCAGAAATGGCCTGAGGGTAGCCACTCGGCACGCCAAATCCTCATCGACTTGCTGCTGGCTTCACCGGAGTTGAACGAGGCCAAAGTGCGGAAGGAGATCGAAGCCTACCAGGCTACCCAGGTGGGCGACAGCTGGGAACTCCTCGCCGAGAGCAACCTCTTGGTCCACATTGGCCAGCTCGACCAGGCCCTCGCAACGCTGAAGAAATACATCGCCCAGAACCCCAAAGACGCAGCGGCAGCTCATCTGACCCGCTCCGAGATCTTCTCCATGCGCGGCCAGTGGCTCGAGGCCGCGGATGAGCTTCGCCAGGTCAAGGCCAGCAACCCCAAGGGATATGACTACATACACCGCCTGCGGCTGGCTCGTTGCCTGCTGAACATCGAGCAGTCAGAGCTGGCCGTCGCCGAACTGAACAGCATCCTGGCGGACGATCCGGGCAATAAGCTGGCCGTCCGCATGCTGATGAGAATCTACAACGAGAAACAAGCCTGGCCCGCCGCGGAGACACTGCTCCTTTCGCTTCGGGAGAAGGATCCCCGCAATTACCTCTGGCCCCTGTATTTGTCCGACATGTACGTGACCCGCGGAAACGGCGAAGCGGCCATGCAGTACGGCACCGACGCCATCCGGCTGAGCGACTACAACGACGCGGTGGTCGAAGAGGTCCTCCGCGGGGGCGTCAAGGTCAGGCAAAACGACCGCGTCTTCCGCATCGTGGCCGAGATGCTGCCGGACAGAATCAAGAATCGACCCCAGTTCCTCGCCCTCGCGGGCAGCGCCCTGGCGGACAAGGGCGAGCGAGAGGCCGCGATCAAGCTCTACAACCAGGCCCTCGACGCCACCGGGGACGCGGTCGAACTGTTCGGCTTCATCGCCCTGGATGCCAGGGCCCGGCTGGGCGACGACACCGTGGCCGAGATGCTCAGCCAGCGACTGAGCACGAATCCGCAGCATGCCGCGGCCAGATACGTACAATCCACGGCCAAGCAGCGAGCCGGAGATATGGACGGCTTCATCAAGGACCTGGAGGACATTCTCCAGAGCCTGCCCAAGGAGGATCCCAGACTGCTGATGAACCGGCTGGGAGTGCTGCAGTCTCTGGCCTCCAGCTACTACAGGAAAGAGTCGCTCGATAAGGCCAAGGAGAAGTACGAGGAACTCATCGAGCTGACCCGAAGCTACAAATCAGCCCCGGGCCTGGCCAAGTACCACGTGTACGGACTGAACAACCTGGCCTACCTGCTCATCGACAAGCAGAAAGATCCCAAGAGTGCTTTCCCGTATTCGGCCGAGGCCGCGAGCATCCAGCCCGATCCAAACGTCGTCGACACGCTGGCGTGGAACTACGTCCTGCTTGGCCAACATGACAAGGCGGTCCATCTGCTCCGCCAGGTCGTCAAGAACGACGAGGCCCGCACGCCGGCGATTCTCTACCACCTCGCCGAAGGGCTGCATCGCAAGGCACAGGAGCTGCCCGAGGGCGAGCAGAAGGAGAGTACCCTGAAGGACGCCAAGGCCTGCTGCACCGAAGCATACGCGCTCATCGACAGGAAGAAAGCCGACGTCGACAATGTCCTGGGCGACCTCATGGTGCTCGGAGAGAAACTGGGACTCAAGTTCGAGAAACTGAATCTCGGCCAGCCGGGCACCCAGGGGCCCTCCTGAACCGGCCGAGCCCCTGCACTCGGACAAGGAGAGGCCATGCGTCGGCGCGCAACACGGCGTCCGTCTCGCCCACGGCTCTTCGGCGGCCCGCGCGGCGTCCGGTACGCGGGCGCTTTCACCCTCCTGGTCATCGCCCTGACCGGGAGCCGGTGCGACCGCGCGGACACGCCGGGCGACAGGCCCAGCCAACCGCCGCGGGCTGTCGGCGATCGGGCGCCGTCCGCGACCGGCTCAGCCCCGGCCAAGCCCCCAGATCACCTGTCGAAACCCAATACCACGCTCCCGGGAATCACCATCCAAGCCCGAAACCGGGAAATCCTCCTGGATGGGCGAATCTGCATCGAGTCCGGCATTCTGGAGTACCTGGCGGTAAGCCGAGGCGGCAAGACCTACGAAAGCCTGTTCGAGCTGGACTGCCAACCTCGCCATCTGCACGCCGGCTTGCTGATCGCCGGCTATACCGCCGGCACCCTGGCACCCGAGTTCCAGGGCGACTTCGCGCCCCAGGCGACAGCCAGCCGGCCGGAGGGGGCCCCAACCATCCCGGAACCTCCCGACGGCGCGCTCGGCAAGGGCGGCAATCCACCCTCCTACCTCGCCATCGAGGTGGAACTGAAACAGGCCGACGGATCCTGGCGGCGGCAGCCCCTGGAGAAGCTCCTCGTTAACCGAGGTACCGGCAAGCCGCCCGGGCGGCTGCGCTGGGCGTTCACCGGCTCGTTCTTCCGCCGCGACGAAAACACCGGCGAGGAGTACTTCATCGCCGACGTCGAGAAATCACTTGCGGCCTTCTGGTTCGATCCCACCGCCCTGATCAACCTGGCCGCCGACATGGGCAATCCCTACCGCAGCGAGGACGGCGGACTGGAGGTCGCCAAGACAGACCGTCCGCTTCAGGGAACACCTGTTCGCCTCGTGCTCCGCCCCGCGACGTAACCTCTCCCATGTCCCAGGACGTGTCCGCGCGACGATCAGGGCGCCCCATCCACTCGGCAGAGATCAAGATCAGGCAAGGACACTCCGAAGGCCGAACACCCCACCGATGTCCGCTGACGCGTCCTGCCTCAGGGACCCGGCCGCTCCATCTTCGCGTGCGTGGAATGCAGGAGCAGCAGAATCTCCGATCTCCCGGACTTGGACTCATCCGATGATGCCGTTAGGATGCCACTCGCGTGCCGGCTCGGCCGGCGGTGTCGGCCGAGTCGGATCTCGGTTTAGGTTCGAGCATGTTGAACACGAGGAGTGCGATCAAGTGTGTCATCAGCCGGTCATCTCCGTGATTCCGATGGTTCTGGTTTTACTGGTTGGCGGATGTCTCCCCGCCGGCATGTCCGATCCGCCTGCCCCCCCGGGCGGACTGGAATCAGACGAGTTCACACTCGTCAGCCACGGAGGCTTCGACTGGCTGGACGACCTCCTCGACAAGAACGACTATGCATGGGGAATGGAGTCTTTCAGAGGTGACGAACAGAGCACAGGTTACATCTACGTGGCCACAGGAAATGCCATGGTGTCGTTGATGTCCCAGGGTATGGGTGCCATGGTGGGAGGCGCGGCCCTGGGCGAGATCAGTGCCCGGCCACCGGAAATGCGACGATATCGCCCGGATCTCGGCGAGAAGGTCTGGGAACGGGTGCTCGATTACCGGAACATCGAGAACGACCCGCACTTCGAGACCATCGGGTTTCGACACATGAAGGTCTATCGAGCCCGCAGCAATGGGGTGAACTACCTCTACGCCGCTACTTTCGGCAAGAACGCCACACTCTGGCGATCACGCAACGGCGATCCGATGAACTGGGAACTGACCTGGCAATCGGGCGAGATGGGCTCGGTCCGCATGATGGCTGAGCACAACGGCCTTCTCTACCTGGCCTTGGCCAACGATACGCCGGTCGCCGGCCGGATCGGCAAGATCTGGGCAACCGACGGCCAGCAGTTCTGGTCGGTGATCGAAGACGGCTTCGGTGACCCCAACAACATCGGCATCATGAGCCTGATCTCCTACAACGGCTGGCTCTATGCAGGAACGATGAACACCGCCGAGGGCTACCAGGTCTGGAAGCTGGAGGGCCCCGAGGGTAGCACCGGACCGAACCTAGTCGTCGACCACGGCGGCCCGTCTTCATCCAACGAGTCGGCCGTGACTCCGTGCCTCTTCCAGGACCGGCTCTATTGGGGGGCAATGATCTACATGCTCAACATGCTGGATTTCAGGGGAGCCGACATCATACGGATCAATCCCGATGATACTTGGGAAACCGTCGTGGGCACAAACTCCATCTCCGGCTACGGGCCCGGCTTCGGTCACTGGCCGAACACATACGTCTGGTCCATGGCCGTCTACAATGGATGGCTCTACGCCGGGACTTACGATATGGCCAGTTCACTCACCCACATGGTCCCGTCCCTCACCCTTTCAAATCTGCCGGGGCGCCTGACCTCTCGTCCACCCAACCTCCTGGACTTCCTCCTCCAGTCCGGCGCCGACCTGTACAAAACCCACGACGGGATAACCTGGTATCCGGTCACGCTCAACGGCCTGAACAACGGCGAGAACTACGGCTTTCGCACGCTGCTGGCAACCGATGACGGGCTCTACGTCGGAACCGCGAACCCATTCACTGGACTGCAGATCTGGAAGGGAACAGCCCCGGAGTGAGAACAAGGTGACCAGCCTCCGGCAGAGACCCGCAGACGAATCAGGCGCCGATCAGACGTTCCAGTTCGTCGCAGGTTTCGCGGATGGGGCCCGAATCGAGAGCGTAGCACCGGGCACCACGAGCCAGGTCCGACAGGATCGACGCCGCCCGAGCCCCGTGGACATTGCGGTTCAGGGCATGGCGGGCAAGCTCGAAAGCGGCTTGAGCCCTCGAAATGGGATAGAGCCGCGGCCGAGTGTTCTCCGCATACCGGGGAAACACGATCAATCGCGCCGGGCAGGCTCTGGCTGCCACCGCTCTGCCACCGGCGAGGGGATTCACATAGCCGACCTCACCCTTTAATGCCTTGACGTAGTGCCGCCGCCAAACCGGCAGCCCCAGCCGCTCCATCACCGGAAACGAACCATTCTTGACACACAGGGCTTTCGGAAACGGGTGGATACGCAAATCGTCCGGGTCGATCAGCGCAAATTCATCGCTGAGATACTGCCAGCCACGGGCCAGCAAGCCGGCCGCCAACGTCGTCTTGCCGAAGCCGGACTCGGCCGCCATGATGAGACCGTGGCCGCTTCGAGCCAGCGCCGCGGCATGGATCTGCAGATACTCCGGCCGGGTCGCGATGACGCGCCAGTTGACGCCCCACTCGACGTACGGCAGTACCTCGTTGGTCTTACGCGTGGTCCAGAGTTCGTGGCCGTCGCCGGAAACCGCGTACTCCCGCCGGGCCAGGAGCGAGGGCCTGCGGGCCTCAACCGTGATCCTCACCACGGGACGACGGGGCTCGGCGGGCCGCCGGCACGCGGCATCCGAGTAGATCGACGCGAGATCCTCGAGCACGTCGGGCAGATCGCTCCTCACCATCACGTCAACCACACCCATCCGCAGGTCAACGCGATCGCGGGCCACGCGCGCCGAGATGGCATCGCCCGAAGCGATCATGCGTGTCCTTCCGGTAAGCCTGCATGAACCGTGCTGAGTCGTCTGGTATGGTCATCTGTCACCACAAGGTTCCATGGAGGACAGATGATGAGCACCGGCACCGCGCGTGATGTTCCTTCCC
>Ga0116153_10000098_pt1 | contig 129943 bp, 122 predicted proteins | sample AD_UKC028_MetaG_FD_89896 | JGI IMG/M metagenome (GOLD analysis project Ga0116153, IMG submission 89896) | Active sludge microbial communities of municipal wastewater-treating anaerobic digesters from USA - AD_UKC028_MetaG | ecosystem: Engineered > Bioreactor > Anaerobic > Digestate | place...
AGCGGCGAACAGCATCATCGAGGCAGCCAGACCCAGGCTGAGCTTATGCAGGTTTACTTTCATCGGTATACTCTCCCAATAGGCACTGAAAATTCGGTGCATGACACATCAAAGATTTCGGGTCGCGAGGACCGTGCGGGCTGAACCGCGATCCATCTACTCAGTCAGTATACCCGACTGGCCACCTTCATGTACGGTGAACCCGCCGGTTCTATTGTGTAATCATACAACATTGTGTCAGAATTGCAAAAAATGTTGTGCTAGCAATAAATATCCGCATTTTGCGCGCTATCCTGGTATTTTGGCAAGCAATTTTTGCTGGCTTTGCCCTTGAATCCTCCTTGTTATTCAGTTGAAACCACTCGTTTAATCGCCGCTCCTTGAAATTTTCTTAATCATTGTCGAGTTCCCATGATGTCGCATGACGAGGATCAGGTGCGCGCCGTGATCTGGCGCGACGATGCCCTGGAATTGCTGGACCAGCGCCTGCTGCCGATGGAAATACGCTACCAGCGGCTGACGACTGGGGTCGAGGTGGCAGAGGCAATCCGCAATATGGTAGTGCGCGGCGCTCCCGCTATCGGCATTACCGCTGCTTATGGCGTCGTGCTGGCGGCTCGCGCTCACTGGGCCGAAAACCCTGATCACTGGCGGAAATCCCTTCACGAAGACTGGCAACGACTGGCGTCGTCCCGGCCTACAGCGGTCAACCTGCTCTGGGCGCTGCGGCGGATGGAGCCAATTATTGCAGAATGTTCCAGCAATCCAGTCGAGCGGCTGCTGGCCGAAGCCCGGGCGATTCACGAGGATGATATCGCGGCCAACCGGCGTATGGGTCAGTTAGGTGCGGCGGTGCTGGGCGAACGGGGGGCGGTGCTGACACATTGCAATGCCGGCGCGCTTGCCACCGGCGGCTATGGCACAGCGCTGGGAGTCATCCGCACCGGCCATGCAGCGGGATTGATTGAGCGGGTCTACGCCGATGAGACGCGCCCCTGGTTGCAGGGAGCCAGATTAACCGCCTGGGAGCTGGTTCAGGACAGTATTCCGGTGACGCTGCTGGCCGATGGTGCGGCGGCGGCGTTGATGCAGCAAGGCCGAGTGCGTTGGGTGATCGTCGGAGCGGACCGAATCGCCGCCAATGGCGATGTCGCTAACAAGATCGGCACCTATGGCCTGGCCATAGCCGCCCGGCATCACGGCGTCCGCTTCATGGTGGTCGCGCCGACGTCGACCGTCGATCTGTCCATTCCCGACGGGACGGCAATTCCCATTGAACAACGCGCCGCCGAAGAATTGCTGACCTTGGGCGGACAGCCGGTAGCCGCTGCCGGGACCGAGGTCTGGAATCCGTCATTCGATGTGACGCCCGCGGAATTGGTGGATGCGCTAGTGACCGAACGGGGAGTGGTTTGGTGGCCGGACACAGCGAAAATGACAGGGATAATGGGCGAGATGAGTGACGCTATATGATGAGTGACGCCATATAATGGGAAACCGCCGCAATTTAGGCTAGCATTCCCCGCGCTTAAAATCCTACTTTGAGGGTTTCCCCAGTGGAAAAAGTTGATACATTCGCACGGGTTGAAATGGCCCGCGCAACCCCCGGCGTGCGAATGGCCGGACTGTCTGCGCTCGTGCTGATTGCACTGCTCACCGCTTGCAAGCCGGTTGAAGAGCCGGAACCTGAGCCGATTCGCCCCGTTCGAGTGACAACGATTGAGACGCGCGAAGGCGGCGAATCCGTGACGCTGACTGGACAAGTTGAGGCACGGAATGAGGCCAGTCTGTCCTTTCGAGTCGGTGGCCGGATGATCGAGCGTTCCGTCAATATCGGTGATCGAGTCCGGGCCGGCCAAGTGGTCGCCCGGCTGGAATCGGAAACCGCCCGTAACACCCTGCGCTCGGCGCGGGCGGACCTCACCGCAGCGCGGGCGCGACTGGTCGAGGCGCAAAATCACTTTGAACGTCACCGGTCGCTGCTGGATCGGGGCTTTATCACCCGCGCCATGTTCGATCAGGCGGAACAAGCCTTTCGCAGCGCCCGCGCCGCTGTCGATGCCGCGCAAGCCCAGGCCAGCACCGCCGAGATTCAGTTGGGTTATACCGAACTCTTTGCCGATTCCGCCGGTTCCGTGACCGCACGCGGTGCCGAACCCGGTGAAGTCGTCGCCGCTGGTCAAACCATCATCCAACTGGCGCGGGAAGGTGGTCGGGACGCCGTGTTTGATGTGCCAGCGCGAGTGATTCAGAGTGCGTCCGCTGACGCCGAAGTTGTGGTGGCGCTGAGCAGCGATGCAAAAGTGCAAACCACCGGGCGGGTGCGGGAAGTGGCTCCGCAGGCCGATCCAGTGACGCGAACCTTCAAGGTCCGGGTGGGCCTGAACAATCCGCCAGCGGCGATGCGCCTGGGTTCCACTGTGACCGGCAGTACGCGACTCGGTGCCGGACCGGGCATTGAAATACCGGCTTCGGCGTTAACAGCGGCCAATCAACGCCCGGCAGTCTGGATTCTCGATCCCGCCAGCAACACCGTCTCGCTGCGCAATATCGAAGTGCTGCGCTATGACCTGGCCCGGGTGGCCGTAGCTGAAGGTCTGCAACCGGGTGATGTTGTCGTGACGGCCGGGGTGCAAACGTTACGGCCGGGTCAGCAAGTCCGGCTGCTGGGCGCCGCGCCATGAGTGAGTTCAACCTCTCCGGGTGGGCGATTCGCAACCGCTCAATCACCCTGTTCATTATGGTCGTGGCGCTGGTCGCCGGGTCTTTATCGTTCTTCAAGCTGGGCCGCGCCGAGGACCCGCCCTTTACCTTCCGCACCATGGTCGTGCGGGCGATCTGGCCGGGTGCTACGCTGGATGAAACCCTGCGACAAGTCACCGAGCGCCTCGAACGCACTTTGCAGGAGGTCCAGAATCTGGACAACCTGCGCAGCTTCACCCGCGCCGGCGACACCACCATCTTTGTCGATCTGGTGGGGAGTGCGCAGGGTCGGGAGGTTTCCGATGCCTGGTATGACGTGCGCAAGAAAGTGTCCGATATGCGCCATACCCTGCCGCAAGGTATCGTCGGTCCGTTCTTCAACGACGAGTTCGGCGACACGTTCGGCATTATCTACGCCTTCACCGCTGACGGTTTTACCCATCGTGAGCTGCGCGACACGGTGGAAAATGTTCGCTCGAAACTCCTGCTGGTTCCCGACGTTTCCAAAATCGACATCCTGGGCGCTCAGGATGAAGTGATCTATATCGATTTCTCGGTGGAGCGTCTCGCTGGACTGGGGTTCGCCCCGGCGACGCTGATTGCTGCCTTGCAAGCGCAGAACATCGTCATTCCGGCAGGCGTATTACGCACCGGCGAGGAATCCATCGCCTTGCAGGTTTCCGGGGCGTTCGGCTCCGAGCAGGATTTGGCCGATGTCACCTTTGTGGTCGGCGGGCGGATGTTGCGGTTGAGCGATATTGCCGAAGTGCGGCGCGGCTTCACCGATCCGCCACAACCCCGCTTCCGCATCAATGGCGAACCGGCCATCGGTTTGGCCATCGCGATGCGCGACGGCGGCGACACGCTGGCGCTGGGGCGGAACGTCGCCCAGGCCATCCGCAAGATCAGCGCCGACCTCCCGGTGGGTATTCAGCCGCGATTAGTCGCCGATCAGCCGCTGACCGTTGACCAGGCGATTAACGAATTTACCGTCTCGCTTTGGCAAGCCATTGCTATCGTACTCGTTGTGAGCTTCATCGCGTTGGGGGTGCGCGCCGGCACCGTGGTCGCTGTAGCCATCCCACTGACGCTCGCTGTGGTCTTTCCGATGATGGACATTGCCGATATCGACCTGCAACGGGTCTCGCTCGGTGCGTTGATTATTGCGCTGGCCCTGATGGTCGATGACGCCATGACCACTATCGACGCCATGAGTCGGCGACTCGCCGCCGGCGATGACCCGACTCACGCGGCAACCTATGCCTACAAGCATCTGGCCTTCGCCATGTTGACCGGAACATTGGTCACTATCGCCGGATTTGTTCCCATCGGTTTTGCCCAAAGTTCCGCTGGCGAGTACACCTTCTCGATCTTCGCGGTGGTCGGCATTGCGCTGATTGCTTCCTGGCTGGTAGCGATGGTATTTGCACCGTTGATCGGCATGGTGTTGTTGCGCCCGCCCAAGGCCGGGTTGGAGGAAAAACCCAACCGCACGGTCGAGATTTACAAGAAGTTTCTGACTTTGGCGATGCGGGCGCGCTGGGTGACGATTGCGCTGACGCTGGCAATCTTTGTCGCCTCCATCGCAGCACTGAGCCATGTGCCGCGCCAGTTCTTCCCCTCTTCGGACCGTCCTGAACTGCTGGTCGATCTGCGCTTGCCGCAAAATGCCTCGATCCATGCCACGGAACGTCTGGTCAACGAATTTGAGACTGTACTCCGCGAAGACCCGGAGTTTTCCGCTGAGATCGAACGCTGGAGTACCTACATCGGCCAAGGAGCTATCCGTTTCTATCTGCCGCTGGATGTGCAGTTGGCTAACCCGTTTTTCGCCCAAGCGGTGATTGTTTCCAAGGACATTGAGGCGCGGGAACGCCTGCAACCGCGCTTGCAAAAGCTGTTGGCGGAGAAGTTTCCCGAAGTAGTCGGGCGCGTTTCGCCGCTCGAACTGGGACCTCCAGTCGGTTGGCCGGTGCAATATCGCGTTCTTGGTCCAGAACCGACTGAACTGCGCGACATCGCCTGGCGGTTGGGCAAAATCATTGCCGATCATCCCGGAACGCAGCGCGTCAATTTCGACTGGATGGAGCCGGAGCGGGTGCTGCATATCCGCATCGACCAGGAACAGGTGCGGTTGCTGGGGTTGAGTTCCCAAGCGGTGTCAGCGGCGCTCAACGCCAATATTTCCGGGACGACCATAACCCAAGTCCGCGATGATATTTATTTAATCAATGTGATGGTGCGTGAACTGGGGGGACAGCGTTTGTCGATTGAGACGCTGCGTACTCTGCCGGTGTCGATGCCGGACGGGCGGACTATTCCGCTCGCACAGTTCGCTACCTTTGAATACGCGCAGGATTATCCGCTGGTGTGGCGGCGCGACCGGTTGCCAACCCTGACCGTTCAAGCCGATGTGGCTCCGGGAGCGTTGCCCGAAGCCGTGGTCTCCGACTTGACCGACGCCATTGCCAAGTTGAACGCGCAGTTACCGACAGGCTATCGGATTGAGGTGGGCGGATCGGTCGAGGAAAGCGCCCAGTCCAGTGCCTCGGTATTCGCAGTCATCCCGTTGATGCTGTTGATTATGCTGAGCTTGCTGATCTTCCAGCTCAAGAGTTTCCAGCGGTTGTTCATGGTGCTGAGTCTGGTGCCGCTGGGGATGATCGGTGTGGTGGCGGCGTTGCTGTTGTCGGGCAAACCGCTGGGATTCGTCGCCATTCTCGGCGTTCTGGCCTTGATCGGCATGATTGCCAAAAACGCGGTCATTCTCATCGACCAGATCGAGGCGGAACGGAATGCCGGACAATCCATTTGGGATGCGGTGGTTGAGGCAAGCAGTTCGCGCTTTCGGCCCATCATGCTGACCGCCCTGTCAACGGTGCTGGGCATGATCCCGATTGCCCCGACGGTATTCTGGGGTTCGATGGCCTACGCCATCATGGGCGGCCTGTTGGTGGCGTCGCTGCTGACGCTGGTGTTCCTGCCGACGCTGTATGTGACCTGGTTCCGGGCGGCTCCTCCTGCGGTATCCGTAGATACGGTGGACGCTCCGAAAGACGCTCCAGCTTTGGAGGTTGAACCGCGTGACCTCGTCTGAGGCTGAACAGAAGGTTCTCAAGCGGTCGATTGGCATCACGGTAGCCTTCGCCAGTTCCGGGGTGCTGCTCGGCCTGTTGTCAGGATCACAGTCGATTGTGTTTGATGGCTTATTCTCGGTCATCGACACTTTGGTACTGATGCTGGCGCTGGCAGCGGCGCGGTTGGTGCAGCGTGAAGGCGACCGCCGCTTTCAGTACGGCTACTGGCATATCGAACCGATGGTGCTGGCGTTTAACGGCAGCGTGCTGATGTTCCTGTGTTTGTATGCGTTCATCAACGCGGTTGACAGTTTTCTGGAAGGCGGGCGCGAGCTGGAACTGGACTGGGCGCTGGGCTATGCGGTGGTCGCGTGTGTTGTCACCTTCAGCATGTATTTCTACGAACGCCGGGAGAACCGGCGGGTCCGGTCGGAACTGCTGCGCCTCGACACGCAAAGTTGGTTCATGTCCGCCCTGATTGCTACGGCCTTGCTGGTGGCCTTTGCACTGGCCTGGGCGATCAAGGGAACGCGCTTTGCCCCGCTGGCTCCCTATGTGGACCCGACGGTGCTGGCGTTATTGACCCTGTATCTAATCACCGTGCCGATCAAGACGGTGCGCCGCGCCCTGAATGAAGTCTTGCTCATCACGCCGCCCAAGCTAGATCAAGTGGTGCGCACGGTGATGGATGAGGTAGTCCAGCGCCACGGTTTTCGCCGATACACGAGCTATATTGCCAAGGTCGGACGCGCCTGTTTTGTCGAAATCTATGTGGTCACTCCGGCGGATTTTCAGGTAGGCAGCATCGCCAGGCTGGACGCTATCCGTCAGGAGATCAGTACGGCCATTGGCGATCAAGGATCGTATCAATGGCTGATTGTCGCTTTCACTGCCGATGAACGCTGGATTTGAAAACGACACACAGCAACCCCAGGGCACGGGCATGCTTTCTCAATGTCAACGCCCACTCGTCTCGGAGGCCCCGGATGAAAATCGATTGGACTGTTTGTTGTGCCGCCCTGCTGGTCCTCACGTTCCTGATCCCGCCAGCGGCCGAGGCCGGCGAGGTTCTCGATGGCGTCAAGTCACGCGGGCAACTGCGCTGCGGGGTAAGCGAGGGCATTCCGGGGTTTTCCGAGCGTGATGCCAACGGACACTGGCGCGGACTTGACGTGGATTTCTGCCGTGCGGTGGCGGCGGCGGTCTTGAGCGACGCGGACAAGGTCGAGTTCGTGCCGCTGCGCGCCTCCGCACGTTTTCCCGCACTACAGTCGCGCAAGGTTGATCTGTTGCTGAACAATACCACCTGGACGCTGACCCGCGAGGCCGTGTTGAAAGTCCAGTTTCCCGGAATCCTCTTTTACGACGGCCAGGGTTTTATGGTCCCGGCCGCGGCGGGCATTGCAACGCTCGCGGACCTCGACGGTGCGACGATCTGCGTGGAGAAAGGAACGACGCACCGGCGCAACCTGGAGGTACTCTTCCGCGCCAACGGCTGGTCGGTCGAGCCACTGGTGATCGACTCGGCCACTGAGGCGGCACAGGCTTTCTTTGCCGGCCGCTGTCGCGCCTACACGTCGGACGCTGCGCAACTCGCCGGTATGCGTTTGCGTGCGCCGAAAGATCCACAGGACTTCGTGATTCTCCCCGAGCGGATCTCCAAGGAGCCGCTCAGCCCCGTCGTCTGGCGTGGCGATCCGGAGTGGACCAACCTGGTGCGCTGGGTTCTGAACACCCTGATCCTTGCGGAGGAATACGGCGTCACCCGCGATAACCTCAATGCGGTTATCGCTGAGGGTGCCAACCCCCTGGTGCGGCGGACCGCCGACGAGCGGGACTTGCTCGCGCGCTCGTTGGGTGTCCCGCCCCGTTGGGGGATACGGGTACTAAGGGCGGTCGGCAATTATGGCGAGATGTACGAGCGCAACGTCGGGCGCGACAGTCCGCTCAAGATCGAGCGCGGTCTCAACCAGCTCTGGAACCAGGGCGGACTCCACTATGCGCCACCGATTGATTGAGTGATGCCACAATGACCAATTTTCAGATTTATCTCACCATCGGCGTCTTCGCCGCCGTGATTCTCTTGATCGCGTTCGATCTGATCGATATGACGGTCGCCGCCCTGCTCGGGGTCAGCATCTTGATCGCGTTCGGGATCCTCGACGGCAGCGATCTGATGCCGATCGTACACACCGCCGGCGGTCCGCTCGCCCTGCTGTTCGGCGGCATGGTGGTGGCGCGGATACTCGATAAGACGGGGATCTTCGCATGGCTGGGCGAGTACATGCTCCACGCCACCGGCGGCAGCGGCAAACGACTGCTGCTGCTCATCGTCGCATTGTTGTTGCCGCTCAACGCCTTTCTGCCAAACGCCACTGTCGTCATCCTGGTCGCGCCGATCATCATCCGCGTCTGTCAGGTGATCGAGGTGGATTTCGTCGGACCACTGATCATCACGGCGATTGTGAGCAACGCGGCCGGGATGCTGACCTTGGTGAGCGACCCCGCGACTTTTCTGGTCGGACGGGCGATCGGGGTGTCGTTTATCGATTATCTGCGGATGGTAAGCCTGGGCGGTCTGCTGGCCGCGCTGGTCGTCGTGCCCTTTTTGCCACGCCTTTTACCACAGGTCTGGAGCGTGCGAGCGACCCTGCCGCCCAGCGTGCGCGTCGCCATCAAACATCCCGCCTTCCTGGTGCTGTCGCTGCTTGTGGTCTTGCTCATGGTGGCCCTGTTCATCATCGGAGAGTCCTTGCCGACCCGCATCGTCCCGCCCCAGGTCGCGATCATCGGGGCTTCGCTGGCGCTGCTGGTGGTCTACGGTGTGCGCATCGAGCCGGTCGGCGAGGTGATCCGCGACGTGGACTGGAAGACGCTCGTGTTTCTCGGCGCCATCTTCACTTTGGTCCAGGCCTTCGTCAAAACCGAGTTACTGCAAGGCCTGTCGATCCAGTTCTACGACTGGTTCGGGACTCGGTTTACGTTGGTGGCGCTCGTGACTCTGGCCAGCATCGGCACGATTGGGTTCGTGGTCGCCAATATCCCGTTGGTCGCCGCCGCGCTGGTGATGATCACGGGCTACCTGGTCGCCGCCGAGGCGGTGCCCGAAACCGCGCTCGCCATCGGTTTTACCGACTGGCCCAACGCAACGCTGCCGGTGTTCGTCGCGATGATGTTCGGCGGCACCCTCGGCGGCAACGCCACGCTGATCGGCGCCTCGGCCAATATTGTGGCCGTGGGTATCTGTGCTTCGCACGGCCGGCGCGTGAGCTTTATGCAATTCCTGCGTATCGGGCTACCGATTACCGTGGTGCAGTTGTTGGTCGGGGCGCTCTATGTCTGGGTCCTGGCCTCGATTCTGGACTAGTCCCTTCGCCCGGATGCTGCGTAGCGGCATCCGGACTGGATTTCGGGTTAAGCTAGGAGGAAGTAACAGGAAGTAACACCACGGATGACCAGCTTACCACCGGTTGCAGCTTGCGGCTGCACTCCATTGAACAATTCACAAGGGGCAAACAATGAATAGACGAAACTTCGTTACCGCGGGCCTCTCGCTGGCGGCTCTTGCGCTCTTCACGACGGGCTGCACCACCACCAGCGGAAATCCCGGCGATCCCGCAATGCAGCGCAAGGCCATCGATTCCGCGGTCGACAGTGCCCTGTCGCGTCTGTACCAGGAAGCACCCGGATCGGAGGAAATCGTCGCATCGGCGCGGGGCGTACTGGTATTTCCGTCGGTGATTTCCGCCGGCTTCATCGTCGGCGGAGCGCAAGGTCAAGGCGCATTAAGGCGCGGCGGCAAGTCCACCGGCTACTTCCGCATGACCGAGGCCTCGGTCGGACTTCAGGCGGGTACGCAGTCGCAGGCGGTGTTCATCCTGTTTATGACACAGGACGCGCTGGACCGCTTCGAGGCGAGCCGGGGATGGACCGCCGGCGTCGATGGTTCCCTATCGTTGCTGACGGTGGGTGCCAACGCCCGGGTCACGACCCAGACCGCACAGCAGCCGATCGTGGGCTTCGTGCTGACGAACGCGGGTCTACGGGCGAACGTGAGCCTGAATGGCAACCGGGTGACGCCGCTTGACCTGTGAGCGAATCGTCGATCAAGTTTACAGCCCGACATGCAGCCTTGGATGCCACCAGTGCCATATCCGAATTGGCGGCGTCGGCAACGACTGGCAATAGAGATGCATGGCCGCCCGGAGTTTGGGCATGGCCGCAATGATGACCCGCTCGGCGGCGCCCTTTTTAAACAGGACTCGTCCCCTCATCCGGGAACCGCTTGGCGACGTCAATCTTTCCGCTCCTCTTTTTTCTTGAGGTAGAAGGTCAGCACGGCAATGATGAGGGCGACCGGAGTGCCGAACGCGAGAAGGTCGTGGCTTCCGTCCCATGCGACCGCCTCACGGAGGAAGAGCACGGCCAGTACGGCGATGACCAGACTGACGAGGTTGCCTTTCAGGTCGTCGAGATTGTGGACCTCAAGCCAGCGCGGCAGGGGCAAAGTGTCGTCGATGAAGAGGGAGTACAGGCCCAGGCTGATGATGTAGACGGCAATGGCGATCAGGAATACGTCAACCGCTTCGATCAGCCCCACGGCGAGGGCCTTGGCGATTTTGGGCGACACCGCACCCTCCTGGACGACATCCACCACTGCGGCGGCGACGACCAGCGTCTCGTAGACCAACAGCGCGAGTGAGGTGATGAAGGTGCCGATTATGGCGATGTACACGATGTACTTACTGGAAATGAGGGCACGGCGCAGCATCAATCAAATTCCCGGGCAATGGGAGCGTTGATCGGTTTAACACGGGTCGAACCCTCGGCAATCCGTTTGGTCGCCGTCCCGTTGCCAAAGTGTTCCTGCGCGGCATCGGCTTTTTTCAAGGTCCGGCGCAGCAACATGGAACAAACGGTGAAGCCGGCCAGGGCTGCCGCCAGATGCTTGAGCGTGTGACCACTGACCACGCCGCCTAAATAAACCAGCACTTGAACATCGAAGGTTTCCAGAAGCTTGCTCAGTACATACCAGCCGAACACCCAGTAAAGATCGTTGCCCCGGGTGTAACGTGACGGATTGAGCCTCGCCAGCAAGAGGATGATCACCACAGAATAGCCTTGCAGAATCGCGTAGGGCAGGACATTACCCGTACCTACCCGCTCCGTCGCCCGCCAATAGATGACGGAGGCTGCCCCGAGCAGCAGCATGGGGACGAGCAGCAGCAATCCCGCCCGAATGTTGATCCGATCCACAATCTGACTCGAAACCAGCCCCATGAACGCGATGGTCATGGGCAAGCGATCCCAGAACAGCGTCTCATTGTCTGGTGCCAGGTGGTAATAACCCGATCCCAAGGCCGTCAGCAGCGCGCCGAGGAAAAAGACGGCGTAAGGCCAGCGCTCGCTCTTGAACTCGAAGGACGCACGTCCTCCAAAGACGATGACCAGCCCGGCAATGCCGACGATCAGGAATGCCATATTCGAGACGACATCGAGAAAATTGTGGATTCCCAACAGGTCGCGCTGATCAGCGAAATGATGGTATTCCAGGGATTGTGGTACGGCCGGCAACAGAAACGCCGCCCCGATGCATAAAATCGTGAATACAACGATCAATCGGGTTCGCAGGGTCATCAATGTTCTCCGCGAGAGACCCCTCCTTTAGTGCGGGGGGGAAAGAATTTTGCAAAAGTCCAAGGTGGCTTCCTAGAAAGATTATACCTGTGGGTCGGTAACCTGACTCCTTCAGCCGAAAAGAGTTGGTGTCTGAACGGAAACCCCGAACCCCCTTAGGTTGGGCTGAGCTTTCGAAGCCCAACATCATGAAATTTACATGTCATAAAAATTTTATTTTTTAATTATTTTTATATTTTTCATAGCGATATAAAATTAATTGGAAAGATTATATTAAGCCGAAACTTGTTATCTTGACAGTGAGATCGACCACCACTACATTTTTTTGTAGCGTCGGTTAGCCAGCGGGTTGAAACCGTGATCGGCCAATTCAAACAACGTTTCGGGTTGGCGAAAACCCGAGCCTGCGATGCCTGCGGATCGCGTCACATTGGACGATCGCTGCAAGGATCCAGCTTCAGAGCACAAGGGGTTTTTCCTCTTCCAACCAGTGGAGCACAAAATGTTCACCCAGATCGATATCGACGAGGCCACCGCACAGTCGGTCGTTTCCACCGGCCATTTGCCGCCGGATCATGAAGTGGCGACCCTGATTACCGAGGCATACGAGCGTTACAAGCCTCTGGATGAAGGGAAGGTTGCGGACTATATACCCGCCTTGGCCCGCACGCCCCGGGAGCTTTTTGGGGCGTGCGTGGTCGGTATCGACGGCCATGTCTTTGCCGTAGGAGATACGGCGCATGAGTTCTCGATCCAAAGCATATCGAAGCCGTTCGTGTTCGCGCTCGTTTGCCAGGCCGTGGGCAGCGAGGAAGCCCGTAGAAAAATCGGGGTGAACGCCACGGGGCTGCCGTTCAATTCGGTGATGGCGGTCGAGCTGAACGGTGACCGGACCATGAACCCGATGGTGAACGCCGGAGCCATCGCCACCACCAGTCTGGCGCCAGGCGCGACGGCTGATGCCAAATGGCAATTCATTCAGGAGGGATTGTCCCGTTTCGCCGGACGCAAGCTGTCCATCGACATGGAGGTGTACGAGTCGGAGGCGGCGACCAACCTGCGGAACCGTGGCATCGCCAAGCTGCTTGAGGGTTATGAGCGCCTGTATTTTGATGCCCTCGAAGCGACTGATGTTTACACCAAGCAGTGTTCCCTGAACGTGACCGTCAAAGACCTAGCGGTGATGGGCGCCACGCTGGCCGACGGCGGGGTCAATCCGCTCACCAAGGAGCGCGTGGTCGATGCCGCCATCGCCCAACGGGTGCTGGCTGTGCTGGCCACCGCCGGATTGTACGAACGCTCCGGCGACTGGCTGTACGAGATCGGGCTGCCCGGCAAAAGCGGAGTGAGCGGTGGAATTGTCACCGTGTCGCCGGGGAAGGGCGGACTCGGCACGTTCTCCCCGCTACTCGATAGCGCGGGTAACAGCATTAAAGGTCAGCGCGTCACCAAGTTCCTGTCGGAACGACTGGGACTCAATCTCTTTGCCTCAAAGCCGGCTGCTTGACCCGCATGGCCGGAATCCATGCCCTCGGTGCGCAACAAGCATGACGCCCGGGCAGGCCAAAATCTAACCTAATCACTGGAGAATGAATGCCATGACAACAAGTACCGGCGCAATAACCAGCGCTGAGACGCAAATCCGGGCATCCTGGCTGCCGATGCTCGCGATAGCATTCGGCCAAGCGCTGATGTCCTTCAACGTCGCCTCGCTGCCGGTCGCGCTGAGCGGCATGGTCAACAGCTTCAACGTGCCGCCGACCACGGTTGCTACCGGGATCGTAATGTACTCGCTCGCCGTGGCGGCTTTCGTCATGCTCGGCGCGAAGCTGACCCAACGGTTTGGCGCGGTGTATGTCTTCCGCGCTGTGGTCGCGCTGTTCGGTGGGGCGCAGGTATTGATGACGTTCAGTCCGACTGCCACCCATATGCTGGCCGCCCAGCTCCTGGCCGGTATCGCGGGCGCGGCGCTGGTCCCCTCACTCGTCGCGCTGATTGCCAACGAGTACCACGGCCAGCAGCAGGCCACCGCGCTGGGCGCCCTCGGTTCGGCGCGGGCGGGCGCTGGGGTACTGGCCTTTCTGATCGGCGGCATACTGGGCACCTATATCGGCTGGCGGCCCGCATTCGGGATTCTGATTGTGGTTTCTGCGGTGGTTCTCCTCCTGAGTTTCAAGCTGAAGCCGACGCGGGGTCGGCCCGAAGTGCAGATCGACCTGTTCGGCGTGTTGCTGACCGCAGCGGGGATCTCGCTCATCAGCTTCGGCTTTAACAACCTGAACCGGTGGGGTCTCGGTTTTGCGCGGCCTGCCGCCCCGTTCGACTTGTTTGGCATGTCGCCCGCACCGTTCATGATCGTGATTGGCATCGTGCTGCTCCAGGGCTTTGTGTTCTGGACGCGCCGCCGCACCGCTGACGGGAAGACGCCGTTGCTCGCGCTGGAGGTGGTCGGCTCTGCGTCCGAGCGGGCCGCAGTCTACGCGATGTTCGCCGTGGTCGCGCTGGAGGGTGCGCTCAACTTCTCCGTGCCGCTGTACATCCAGATCATTCAAGGTCGCTCGCCGATTGAGACGGCGATTGCCATGATGCCGTTTAACCTCACCGTGTTCTTCACAGCGATGCTGATCATCAAGCTCTATAACAAGCTGACGCCACAGGAAATTGGGCGCTGGGGTTTTACCCTCTGCACCATCGCGCTTTTGTGGCTCGCCTGGGTGGTGCGCAACGACTGGAGCGCGCCGGTCGTCATGATCGGACTGGTCGTGTTCGGCATCGGCCAGGGGTCGCTCGTGACGTTGTTGTTCAACGTGCTGGTCACCGCCTCGCCCAAGGAATTGGCGAGCGACGTCGGCTCGCTGCGCGGAACGACCAACAACCTCGCTGCTGCGGTCGGCACCGCCGTCTCGGGCGCGCTGCTCGTGGGTCTGTTAAGCGCCTTCATCGTCGGGTCGCTGGGTGAACACCCGGAACTGAAAGCGGAACTCCAGTCCCAGATTGACCTGGACAACAACATTACCTTCGTGAGCAACGACCGGCTGCTGACGGCCCTGGAGCGCACCAGCATTTCGCCGGAGCAGGTCCAGGAAGCGGTGCGCATCAACGAGGAGTCACGGCTGCGGGCGCTCAAGATCGGCCTGCTGATCATGGCCGCGCTCTCGCTGCTGGCGATCTTCCCGGCCGGTCGGCTGCCCAACTACAAGCCGGGTGAGATCCCGACGAGTCCGCCGCCGAACCCTAAGCTCTCGCTGGCGGGGCTGGACGAGCGCCTGACAAACCTGGAACTCCAGATCGGCGGCAAACCGGGCGAGATCCCGACGAATTCGCTGCCGAAGCGTGAGGACGCGCTGGAAGGAGCATGATGCTGATGAACAAACCACGTCTTCTCGTCCTGTCGCTCGGCGGGACGATCACCATGGTGCCAAGCGATTCGGGCGGTATCACGCCCAAGCTGGGCGCTGCCGAGCTGGTGGCGTCGGTTCCTGCGCTCGCCGAAGTCGGCGACATCGACGCGCGGTCGCTGTTTCGCCTGCCCAGCCCATCGCTCACTCCGGCCAACCTGGTCGAAGTCGCACGGGTGATCGAGGAAGGCTTCGCAGCCGGCTTCGACGGCGCGGTAGTGATCCAGGGCACCGACACCATCGAGGAGTCGGCTTTCCTTCTCGACCTCCTGGTCGATTCCGACAAGCCGGTGGTGGTGACGGGCGCGATGCGCGGCGCCGATGCACCGGGGGCGGATGGACCCGCCAATCTCCTGTCGGCAGCCATCGTTGCGGCATCTCCGGAGTCGCACGGTCTCGGGACGCTCGCGGTCCTCAACTATGATATTCACGCGGCGCGTTTCGTCCAGAAGTCGCACACGGCACTGCCGTCGGCGTTCCTGTCGCCACTGGTGGGGTCGATCGGCACCCTCATCGAACGGCAGCCACGCTTCTATGTGCGAGTGACGCGCAACCCCAATCTATCGGCGGTGGAGGGTCCGCCTGCGCCGGTGGCGCTGGTGAAGGTCGCGATGGGCGACGACGGGCGCCTGCTCAGTTCGTTACCCGGTCTGGGCTACGCGGGGGTAGTGATCGAGGGGATGGGCGCCGGCCATGTGCTCGCGGACGTCGCTCCACTGGTCGGCGACCTTGCCGCGAAGATTCCGGTGGTGCTCGCGAGCCGGGCGATGACGGGTCCGGTGTTCACCCATACCTACGGGTATCCCGGTGCCGAGATCGATCTGATCAAACGCGGTGTCCTGCCCGCCGGGTATCTCTCTGGTCTGAAGGCGCGGCTGCTGCTGGGTCTCGTGCTGCGGTCCGCCAAAGGCGCCGCCAAAGTCTCCGAGGCGTTCGCGCCCTATCAGTAGGTGTCCAGATCATCAGGCCAGCAGCATCCTTCGACCGTGACCAAGACCCCATGGCGGAAGAGGGATGCCTTTTTCCAGAGCAGGATTTAACGAAGAGGATGTGAAATGAGTGACCTTATTTGTTTGGCGTTCAAGGAATTGGATACCGCCGATCACTTTCTGAACGAGCTTAGGGCGTTGCAGAAGGAGTACGTTCTCGAACTTGAAGACGCCTGTGTGGTGGTCCGTGACAGCGACGGTAAAATCCATCTCAAACAGAGCGTCAATCTGGTGGCGATCGGGGCCAGTCAAGGTGCCTCGCGCGGTATGCTAATGGGAGCGCTCGTCGGTCTGTTGTTCATGAATCCACTGGCCGGCTTGCTGGCGGGCGGACTGATCGGTGCCGGGTCCGGCGCCCTGCAGGGGAAGCTGGCCGATTACGGGATCAACGATGACTTCATCAAATCGCTCAGCAGCACCATCGAACCCAATAGTTCGGCAATCTTTGTTCTCGTCCGCAAAGCCGTCGAGGACAAGGTGATGCCACGGTTGTCCCATTACCAGGCGACGGTCCTCAAGACCTCCCTTTCCGACGAGCAGGAAGAGAGATTGAAAGCAGCCCTTTCGCAGGCTGCCTGACCTCAATGTTTTAGAACTCAACCGGGTCGCGGATAATCGGGCAGGTCATGCAATGCCTGCCGCTGCGCCCCGGCCCAGTTCCGCGCCGACGATGGTGATGACGCCAGCAAAACCAAGAAACAGGGTACACCGAACCATGAATGAACGACTTCAAGCCTTTGTATACGGGACGGTCCTGGCGCTGATCATTGGCTGGGTGTTCTACATCGGGCAGGGTGTTTTTATCCCCATCGTTTTCGGAATACTGGTAGTTTACGTGATCGTTGGCCTTACGCGCCTTCTGGGCAAGGTGCCGTTCTTTGATCGCCTCCTGCCTCTTCAAATCCGCTATTTCCTGTCCATTTTTCTCATCACACTCGGACTTCTTGAATCTGTATACCTATTGATCGCTAGCATCGATAGCATTGTGGCGGTTGCGCCGCAATATCAGGAATCGCTGCTCAGCACCATTCAGAAATTTGCTGTTTTTTTCCATATAGAAACCGAGCCGACCTGGACTACCTTACGCCAGGATCTTCTGGCGCAGATCAGCATCCAGAGACTGATTGGGTTGATGCTCGCCTCCGTATCCTCCATCGTTGTCAGTGTGCTTGTCGTGCTCCTCTATGCCAGCTTTCTGCTGATCGAGCAGCGTTCGTTTTCCGCGAAGATCGCTAATCTATCCAGCGACCCGCGCGATGTCGCCCGGATTCAGCAAATCACCACGGATATCAACGCACGCATCGGGTCGTATCTGGCGCTTAAAACCTTTGTCAGCATCTTACTGGGGGCGATAAGCTGGGTAGTGATGGCATTCGTCGGGCTGGAATTCGCCGGATTCTGGGCCGTACTGATCGTACTGTTGAATTATGTGCCTTACATCGGCTCGTTCCTCGGCGTACTGTTCCCAGTGTTCATGGCGATTGTGCAGTTCGGAAATCTGAACGACGTTCTTGTGGTGTTGTTGCCGCTGACTATCGTCCAGTTTCTCATCGGCAATTTTCTCGACCCCTACATCATGGGCAATTCGCTCAACCTCAGTCCTTTCGCTATTCTGGTCAGCCTGACGATCTGGTCAGGATTGTGGGGCATTCCCGGCGCTTTTCTGGCAGTCCCGATCACGGCGATCATGGCTATCATTTTTTCCGAGTTTGCCGGAACCCGACCCGTTGCTGTTCTGCTTTCGCAAAACGGCCGATTGTGAGTTACAAGGATGTCTCGGATTTGCTCAAAGCCGCTGCCGTCAATTGGGTGCATGATTACGCCCAAAGCATGGGTGCGGCATTGGCTTTCTACACGATGTTCTCGATTGCCCCCCTTTTGCTGATCGTGATTTCGGTCGCCGGACTTGTTTTCGGCGAAGAAGCCGCCCGCAGCGAAATCTTCAATCAATTGGACGGCATGCTCGGCACATCGGGGGCGTTGGTGGTACAGGGCGCGGGCCAGCCGGCCAGAAGTGTGCTGGCCTCCGTCTTTGGCTTTGTTCTTCTCTTCATTGGTGCGACGTCCGTCTTTGCCGAATTGCAGGACGCTCTCGATCGCATCTGGCGGGCGCCGGCAAGGGCTGGAAAGTCCGGTTTGTGGAGACTGGTGCGTGCCCGATTGCTGTCCTTCGGGATGATTCTCGGGATCGGCGCTACCGTATTTCCTGCCCCCAGCCTGAATAACCACAAGGTCGATGAGAAACTCGGAACCATCAACATTCAGAAAGCCGACTTTCACGGCAAAGCGAATAAAATTACGCTATACCTCCTGTTTGGCATAAAATTTATTTCGTTAACTTATCGATAAATTCCATGGCCAGGGCATATGCCGCTGGAGCAAACTGGGGGAGGCGCATTCCTGTGCGTGCTGTGATTATCCGAGGCGCCGGTTTCTTCGGCTTCTGGCTGGTGCTGATCGGTGCTGATCCGGTGGATGGTGTGGCCGGACTGTTTACCGCCGCCGCCGCAACCTGGACCAGTCTGCGCCTGTTGCCGCCGAGTAGTGGCCGCTGGCAGTATGCTGCGCTGGCTCGGCTGGCATGGCGCTTTATGCAGCAATCCATCATGGGCGGTCTGGACGTGGCCCGGCGCGCTTTCGATCCACGGCTGCCGTTGCAACCGGGATTCTTGACCTATCCAATCCGCCTTCCGCCCGGCCCCGCCCGAAACGCCTTTTGCGCCTTCACCAGCGCGATGCCGGGGACTCTGCCCACCGGCGTTGATGAACACGGCGCACTTCTCTATCACTGCCTTGATGTCAATCAGCCGGTAGTGGCGCAACTGACTGTTGACGAGGAGCTGTTAACTCGTGCGCTGGGGGGAACGGATGGAGATCGCTGATTTCCTGTTGACCGTCGCGGTGTTTGTGCTGGCGATGGTCGCTCTGGGGCTGGTTCGCATCCTGCGCGGACCCGCCGCCGCCGACCAAATGATGGCGGCGCAATTGTTCGGCACGGGCGGCATCGCGGCGTTGTTATTGCTGGGTGTGGCGACCGAAGCGGACGCGGTGATTGATGTCGCCCTGGTGCTGGCGCTGCTGGCCGCTTTCGCTTCAGTGGCCTTCGTCCAGGGCGCCGCCCCGGCTGATGAGGATATCAAGGAGAAAAACCATCCATGAGCTTCGTCCTGGACCTGTTTACGATGGGTGCGGTGTTAGCCGGCGCCCTCTTCTTCCTCGCCGGGACGGTCGGGCTGCTGCGCTTTCCCGATCCCCTGACTCGCCTGCACGCGCTGACCAAGGCGGATAATCTGGGGCTTGGCCTGATCGTGATCGGTCTGCTGCCGCAGGTCGCGTGGCCGCTCGGTGCGTTCAAGCTGATCGCGATTTGGTTGATGGCCCTGTTTGCGGCGACCACGATCAGTCAGCTTATGGCGCGGGCGGCGCGGGATGGGGAGCCGGTACGGTGACCCTGGCGCTGGCGGTTGATATCGGTCTGGCCCTGCTGGTTTTAGCAGTGGCCGGTTGGACCATTGCGGTGCGCGACACCTTTGCCGCAGTGATTGGCTTCGTCGCCTACGGGCTGCTGCTGGCGCTGGTTTGGGTGCGTCTCGCTGCGCCGGATGTGGCGCTGACCGAGGCGGCAGTCGGCAGTGGTTTAACCGGTCTGCTATTGCTGAGCGCGTCTGCGCGTCTGCGCCATGCCAAAACGTCCGCCGCGCCGCCCGGCCCGGTTTTGCAGTGGGCGGCTGGCGCGTTATGTATTCTGATCGCGGCGGGGCTGGCGGCGCTGGTGCTGCTGTTGCCTGATCCTGCGCCGACGCTGGCCCCGGCGGCGGTCGCGCACCTGCCCGCGACGGGACTCGGTAATCCGGTGACTGGCGTGCTGATGGTTTACCGCGCCATCGACACGTTCCTGGAAAGCGTGGTGTTGTTGCCGGCATTGCTCGGCGTCTGGTCGCTGGCCTCGGAGGGTGATTGGGGTGGCGCGCCGATCCTGCGGCATCCGCGCCCGGACGGCGCTCTGACCTTGATGGCCCAGGTGCTGCCGCCGTTGGGAATCATCGTCGGGGTTTATCTGTGCTGGAATAGCGCCGATCACCCCGGCGGCGCTTTCCAGGGCGGCGCGGTGCTGGCCGCCATGTGGGTGCTCGCTTTACTGGCCGGACTGGTTGATGCGCCGCCGATTCGCCAGCGTGGATTGCGTGTGCTGCTGGTAGCGGGTGCCGCTGTACTCTTGGCAGTAGGTCTGGCCGGCATCGGGCTGGCCGGGGCGTTTCTGGCCTATCCGGAGCATTACTCCAAACCCCTGATCCTCGCTATTGAAATGGCGCTGGTGCTGTCTATCGCGGTAGCGCTCGCTCTGCTCGTCGCCGGCCCGCCGGTCAGGACTCCCTCATGATCAGTACCACCACTCTCTTCGGGTTGAGCAGCGCGGTTCTGATTGGTTTAGGGTTATTCGGCATGATCGTCGATCCCCAGCCGCTGCGTAAAATTTTGGCGTTCAATCTGCTCGGCGGCGGCGTTTTCCTGCTGTTCGGCGTGATCGCACGGCGCGGCGCGGGGGCCGGGCTGGGCGGCGATCCGGTGCCGCAGGCGCTGGTGATCACCGGACTGGTGGTCGCCTTCGCCGCGACCGCTCTGGCAGTGGCCCTGTTGCTGCGCCTGTTCCAGGCCACCGGCCAGACCGCGCTGGACGAAGCGCCCCCACCCGCGCCGAGCGTTGATCCATGATGCAAGACCCCTCGAATCTGCTGGTACTGGCACTGATTTTGCCGGTAGCCGGTCTATTGCTGACGCTGGTGATGGGCGGGCGCTATGCGGGCCGCATCACCCTGCTGCTGGCGCCGGTGGGCTTGGCAGTTGCGGCGGCGCTGGTGGTCAGCGTGATCCACACTGATGACGCGCTGATCTACTATCTGGGCGGCTGGATTCCACCGCTGGGCGTGGCGCTGCGTGCCGACGGGCTGTCGGCCATTTTCATCCTGACGACGGCAGTCGTGATCGGAGCGACGGGCATTTTCGCCCGGGCCGAATTCTGCGTTCCGCCGGGGCAACCGGAGTCACGGATTTCGCTGACTTTCTGGGCGCTGTTGTTGACCTTGTGGGGTGCGTTGAATCTGGTGTTCCTCAGCAACGACCTGTTCAGCCTGTTTGTTGCGCTGGAGCTGCTGACCTTTTCCGCCATCCCGCTGGTCTGCCTTAATGGCAGCGCCGGGATGCTGGCCGCCGGGTTGCGCTATCTGCTGTTCGCGCTGCTGGGTTCCGTACTCTATCTGCTGGGCGCAGTGCTGCTTTACGGCGCTTATGGAACGCTGGATATTGGCCTGCTGGCAGAACGGGTGCGCCCTGAACCGGTGGCCTGGGCTGCCGCTGCATTGATGACTGTGGGGTTGATGGCCAAGACCGCGCTGTTCCCCCTGCATTTCTGGCTGCCGCCGGCTCATGCCGGTGCGCCAGCAGCGGCCAGTGCGGTGCTTTCGGCCCTGGTCATCAAAGCGTCGCTTTTCCTTATTGTTCGGCTCTGGTTCGATGTAATGCCCGCACTGATGAATCCGACGGCGGCACAGATTCTGGCCACGCTGGGCGCAGCGGCAATTCTGTTTGGCAGCGTGCTGGCGCTCCGGCAAGCCCGGCTGAAGTTACTGATCGCCTATTCGACGGTGGCCCAGATCGGTTATCTTTTTCTCATCTTCCCGCTTATCACCCGCCCTGAGTCAGTCTCGTTCGCTGCTGCTGATCTGTCCACCGAACTGGTGGCAGCGGTCGTTTCGACCAGCGCCTGGAGCGGCGGCGTTCTGCAAGCGGTTTCCCATGCCTTCGCTAAAGCGGCGATGTTCATGGCGGCGGGCCTGATCGCCCAATCACTCGGCCATGACCGAATTGCCGACCTCAGCAGCATTGGCCGGGCGTTGCCGATCACCGTGCTGGCCTTTGCGCTGGCGGGAATGTCGTTGATGGGACTGCCGCCGAGCGGCGGTTTCGCGGCGAAATGGCTGCTGCTCACCGCGACGATTGAGACCGGGCAATGGTGGTGGGCGCTGGTTATTCTCGGTGGTGGGCTGCTCACCGGCAGCTATCTGTTCCGCGTGCTCGCCCCGGCGCTGTTCGGCGCTCGCGAATCGGTGGCCTTGCGCGTCCCGGTCGCGAGATACCGGGAAGTCGTAGTATTGGCTTTAGCGCTCTGTTCGGTGCTGCTCGGCTTTGTGCGACTGGGGGCCTTTGACCTGGTGCAGATTGGCCGCTTGGCGAAAGCCGGGATGGGGCTGCCATGATCAGCACCGGAATGTTATTGCTCATTGCGCTCGCAACACCGTTCGCGCTGCTGTTGGCCTGCGGGTCGCGGACTTTGAGAGATCGTATGCCGGCGTTGTTGGTGTTCGCGCCACTCCCGGCACTGGCGACCGCGTTGTTAGCGGTTAACAGTCCGCCTCTGGTGTTTGACGAGGCCCGCCTGCACATCACTTTTGTCCTCGATGGGCCGGGAGCGATCCTGCTCGGTGTCGCCGCGCTGCTGTGGAGTGTGGCGGGCCTGTATGTCGCAACCTATCTGCGCGGTCAGCCGAATCTGGGACGCTTCTCGATCTATTGGTTGCTCACGCTGACCGGCAGTCTGGGCGTTTTTGTCACGGCAGACCTGTTCACCTTTTATCTGGCGTTCGCGATGGTCAGCCTGGCCGCCTACGGTCTGGTGGTTTTTGACGGCACACCCAAGGCGCGGCGAGCGGGGATCATCTATCTGGTTCTGGCCTTGCTGGGGGAAATCTTCCTGCTGATGGGCTTCGTGCTGCTGGCGGCCGCTGCTCCCGGCGACAGCTTGGTGATTCGCGATGCGGTGGCGGCGTTGCCGGCATCGCCCTGGCGTGATCCAACGCTGGCGCTGCTGATCGCCGGTTTTGGGCTGAAAATGGGGCTGGTCCCGCTGCATGTCTGGCTACCCATCGCCCATCCGGCTGCGCCGATGCCGGCTTCAGCGGTGCTCAGCGGCGCGATCATCAAAGCTGGCGTTATTGGGTTGATTCGCTTCCTGCCGTTCGATGTTCCGCTGCTGGAGTGGGGCGTTGCACTGACCGCCATCGGCCTGTTTACGGCCTTTTACAGCGTCCTCATTGGCATCACGCAACTCAATCCGAAAACGGTGCTGGCCTATTCCAGCGTGAGCCAGATGGGCGTGGTCGCCACCGTCATCGGTATGGGATTAGCCGCCGGTCAGACCAGCGCCGTGATGGCGACCGTCTTCTATGCCGCACACCATCTGCTGGCTAAAGGCGCGCTGTTCCTTGCCGTGGGTGTGGTTGCCGCTACCGGTCCGCGTCGTCTCTGGTGGGTGCTGGCGCCGGCGGCCATCCTGGCGTTGGGCGTGGGCGGGCTGCCGCTGACCGGCGGGGCGTTGGCGAAGCTGGCGGTGAAACCGGTTTTAGGGGATGGACTGGTGGAACTGCTCGCAACCTTGTCAGCGATTGGGACTACACTATTAATGCTGCATTTCCTGCACCGGTTGGCGGCGAACGCCGCGCCCGCTCTCTCAGCATCGGTGCCGGTCGGATTGGTTTTACCCTGGATGTTGATGTTCGTTGCCGCTATCGTCGTTCCCTGGACGCTGTATTCGATGACCGGAATCGGTCGCTATGACGAGGCGCTTCAGCCCAAAATTCTCTGGGCGGCGTTATGGCCGATTTTGATCGGGGCCGGACTGGCGCTCGCACTTTGGCGCTGGGGACGGTATCTGCCGCAGATACCGGAAGGCGACATCGTGGTGGTCGGTCAACCGGCGTTGCGGGTCGTCGTTCGCTGCGAAGATGCGTTGGCACGGGTGGAAGGCGTACTGAGGCAATGGCCAGCAGCGAGCCTATCGCTGCTGGTGCTGATGCTTATTTTGGGCGGAGCAATGTTCAGCGGGCATTAAATCCGGTTGCGCCACGATTAAAATTCATCATCTAAACTTGAGGCAATTGCCTAACCATGAAAACTAAACAAATCACCTTGACCACCGTCTTGCTCAGCAGCGTATTGGTGGCTGCATTGACCGGATTGCCGGTTCAGGATGCCGAAGCCCGCCCGCGCCATATCACCTGTGAGTCGACGCATAATCGCCAACAGTTTTGTCGCATCGACACCCGGGGCGGAGTGCAGCTCCAGCGGCAGTTGAGCAATGCGGCTTGCCGGAAAAACCAGACCTGGGGTTATGACCGCAACGGCATCTGGGTGGATCGCGGTTGCCGCGCTGAATTTCGCGTCGGCAGCGACGACCGTTGGCGGGGTCAGCGGTTGACCTGCTCCGCCGACGGCAACCATCGCCAAGTGTGCCGGGCTGACGTGCGCAATGAGGTGATCCTAGTTCGGCAACTGAGCCGAGCGCCTTGTCGCCTGAACAGCTCTTGGGGTTATAACCGGCGCGGAGTCTGGGTGGACAACGGCTGCCGCGCTGAATTTGAGATCCGTTAAGCGTTACTCGCGCCGGATGCGGCGCTTCGGCGCCGTCATTTCGTCGGGTAGGCATGGCCTACTCAATAGTCTTTCCAAGAATAAACACCGAAAAAGCAGGAATGATCATGCTCAAAAAACTCATGGAAAGTTTGCAGTCGTCGGGAACCCAGAGCCTTGCCAAGACCTTTTCCCGTTTGGGTCGGCTCGGTTTCTGGGTGCAGATCGTGGTCGGGTCGATTCCCTTTCTCTTGATAGTCTATACCTTTGTTTTTACACGCTCCCCTTCAGGGCCGCGCGCTGGTCTGGCGGTTGTTGAATACTTGACGCTGGCCAGCTTGCTGATCCTGATCTTCACCGTCTTCTGGTTCCATCGGCATACCCGCCTGGCGCAAAAGATTGCCGATCCACAACAGTGTCCGCCGGCATCTTCGGTCATCAGCTCAGTCTGGACGGGATTGGTCGCGAGCGGTATTGGCCTGCTGTTTTCCATGCTGGTGATGTTGATCGAGACCGGACACTTGTTGTTTTATTTTCTGGCCGCGCCTCAAGGAGGGGTTCCGGTGTTTCAAACACCCGGCGCTGGCCCGGCGAGTTGGGTGTCCGCCGTCGATATGGTGAGTTTGATGGCCTTAAGCCTTTTTGTTTTTGCCGAGTTGATCGTGTTAATTCTAAGTCTCTGGCTGCTGTTCCGCACGACACAAGTCTCCAGCGAATTTCCGCAAGCGGTAGCGGGATGAGGAGCAGGGCGGAAACCATGATCAACAGACGCTGGTTGGGAATTCTGGCTGTCTCAGCGCTGCCGGTCCTGGCGTTAGCGGGCGCAGCGCCCGGAACGACGCTCGAAGGGGCGACCTGGCGTTTAACCGGCGTCGCTCAGGCCGATGGTCAGCTTCAGGTCGTTCCGGGCGGCGTCGAAGCCAGCGCGACCTTTGCCAAAGGGTCCGTGAGCGGCAGCGGCGGCTGCAATCGCTACACCGCCAGTTATGTCGCGGAGGGCGGCAAGCTGACCATCGGGTCGGCGGCAGTGACGATGATGGCCTGTCCTGAACCGCAAACGGCTGTCGAACAGCCGTTTATGGCGGTGCTGGCGGCGACCATGGCCTATCGCATTGAAGAGGGTCAACTCAACCTGCTGAATGCTCAGGGGCAGAAAATCGCCACTTTCAAAGTGCAGCCACCCACGGCGTTAAATGGCGTCACTTGGCAAGCGACGGTTTACAACAATGGTCGCGGCGGCGCCGTATCGCTGCTGGATGGCAGTGCCATTACGGCGACCTTTGGCGCCGATAGCGTACTGAGCGGGTCGGCGGGCTGCAATCAGTATCGGGCAGCCTATTTCACTGAGAGATCATCCATCACCATCCAAACACCGGCAGCGACGCGCAAGACCTGTTCCGAACCGGAGGGCGTGATGCAGCAGGAAAGCGAATATCTCAAGACATTGACGACAGCCGCTACCTACGCTATCCAGGGTCAGCAACTGGAGTTGCGCACCGCCGACGATGCGCTAGTCGCCTTGTTCCAGGCCAGCGGCGGCTGAACGCTTTACCAGTCCAGCACGCCCGCCAAGACACCCTATAAAAACCCAAGGAGCCAGAGAGTGAAGGCGAAGTTCATCAAGCTATTAAAAATCGGGATGCTGCTGTTGGTTGCAAGCGTGGTGACCTTGCTGGCGGTGCGCGCCTATGACTCGCAGCGCGGCGCACCACTGGCGGTTTGGCACACCTATGCGCCCACCGAGCTGACCGCTGCGGAACTGGCTAAAACCACCTGGGACGACTATCTGGCTGCGGAGCAAAAAATCTTCGAGAGCGTGCGCGTTAACGTCACCCAAAAGCTGGCTCCGGAAGATCAGGTTCCCGGCAACCGGTATTTTGAAGGCAGTCCGGTCTATCCGGGCAAGTTCGCCACCGACTGGAACCGCTCTTACATTTTGGAACCGGAGGGAACGCCAGTTGGCGCAGTGGTGTTGCTGCATGGACTGACCGATTCGCCCTACAGCCTGCGCCATATTGCCCGGCTCTATCGGTCCCACGGTTTTGTTTCCGTCGCCATTCGCCTGCCGGGCCATGGCACGGTGCCGGCGGGCCTGACCAATGTTGTGTGGGAAGACTGGGTGGCGGCGACTCATCTGGCAGTACGCGAAGCGCGGCGGCGGATCGGTCCCACACTGCCTCTGCATATTATCGGCTTCTCCAACGGTGGCGCACTGGCGATGAAATACGCCCTCGATGCGCTCGGCGATCCAAAACTGACTCGCCCGGAGCGCGTCGTACTGATTTCGCCGATGATCGGCATCACCGAAATGGCCCGGTTCGCCGGGGTCTTCGGTTGGCCGGCGATCTTTCCGCCTTTCGCCAAAGCCGCCTGGCTGAGTATCGTTCCAGAATTTAATCCCTTCAAATACAACTCATTCCCGATCAATGGCGCCCGGCAATCGTCGTTGCTGACGCGCTCCCTGCAACCCCGGATTGCGCGCTATGCGAGTGAAGGAAAACTCGCCGAGTTGCCGCCCATCCTGACCTTTCAATCCGTCGTCGATTTCACCGTCAGTACCCGGGCGATTATTACCGCGTTGTACGAACAACTGCCCAATAATGGCAGTGAACTGGTCCTCTTCGATCTGAATCGCAACGCCAAATTCGGGCCACTGATGCGCGCCAGCGCCAACACCATGCTGACCCGCATCCTGCCCGAACCACCACGATTGTTCAAAACCACGATCATCACCAACATCAATCCTGATACCAGCGAGGTGATGGAGCGGGTGACAGCGGCCGGAGCGACGACGGAGCAGACCCGTGAATTGGGATTGTCCTATCCGCTCGGTGTGTTTTCGCTGTCACATGTCGCCCTGCCGTTCCCAGTGAGCGATTCCCTGTATGGCATGTTTCCTGATCCGCTTGAAGAGTACGGCGTCAGCCTGGGTGCGGTCGCCCCACGCGGTGAGCGCGGTACGCTCATCGTCAGCCTGGATTCGCTGATTCGCATGTCCTCGACTCCGTTCTTTCCCTACATGCTGGAACGGATTGAGGAAGGCATCCGCCCCGCGAGCGTGTCGAAGGAAGCGGCGCAACCCGCCGCTCCAGCGACCCCGCCCAGGGCACCCAACTAGAACGAACCGAACATCGTGCCCAGGACGATCACGGCCACCAGCGCAATCATGGCCCCGACGATACCGACCATCACGATATCGAAATAGCTCTTTTGATGCGTGGAGCCACAGACGGCCAGCAGGGTCACGACTGCGCCGTTGTGCGGCAGGCTGTCGAGGGTGCCGGAGCCGATCACCGCAATGCGGTGCAGCAGTGCCGGATCAATGCCTAGAGTCGCCGCCATTTGCATATAGGTCGCGCCGAGCGCATCGAGGGCAATAGTCATTCCACCCGACGCCGAACCGGTCAACGCGGACAGGATGTTGGTGGACAGGGCCAGGGAAACCAGTGGCCCGCTCTCAATCGACAGCACCCAGTCCTGCACGATGGCGAACGCGGGCATAGCGGCCACGACGGCTCCAAAACCCACCAAGCTGGCTACGCTCAGCACCGGCAGAACTGAGGCGTTGGCCCCCGCATCGACGGTATCGCGCAACGCCGGCAGCCGCTGGTAGTTGAGCGCAACCAGGATGAGGATGGCCGCGATCAGCGCCACGATCACCGCCCAGACGCCGCTGACCGCTGAAAGTTGAATTCCTCCCCATTGCTCATCGGCCAGGAAACTGGTGTCAATACGCGGCAGCACCCACATGGACATCAACAAATTCACGAGAATCACGGCGGCCAGCGGGAGGATAGCCACCAGAATATGGGGTTCCTGTTCGCTATGATGGCCGTGATGCACTTCGGCTGGGTCGAAGGCGCTAGCGGTCGTGGCCCGTTCGCGCACCAGCAGATCGTCTGCGGCGGTATCGGCGGCCACGAGCGTGTCGCCGTAACCTTCACCGGTGCGGCGGGCAGCGTTTTCGGCGTGCGCCAGCCACCACAGGCCGAAGCCCAGCATGATCAGGGACGCGATGATGCCCAGCCCCGGCGCGGCGAAGAGGGTCGTACCGAAGAAGGGCATCGGGATCGCGTTCTGGATCGAGGGGGTGCCCGGCAAGGCGGACATGGTGAAGGTCGAAGTGCCGAGGGCAATCGCTGCGGGCATCAGGCGGCTGGGGATATTGGCCTCACGGAACAGGGCCTGGGCCATCGGGCCGATCACGAAGAAGGCGACGAACAGGCTCACACCGCCATAGGTGACCAGCGCACCAGCGAGCACCACCGCCAGCATGGCGCGGCGTGGTCCGAGCTGTTCGGTCATGAAGCGGGCGATAGTCGAAACCGAGCCGCTATCCTCCATGAGTTTCCCGAACACCGCGCCCAGCAGGAATAGCGGGAAGAACTGGGCGAGAAACCCGCTCGCCGAAATCATAAAGGTTTGCGTCCAGTGTGCCAGCAGCGGTTCACCTGCCGTGAGCGCGGCGATCAACGCCGCCACCGGGGCCAGAATCAAAATGCTCCAGCCCCGGAAAGACAGCCAGATGAGGACCCCGAGGCCCAGCAGAATACCTAATAATCCCATGAGTTAAATACCCTCCAGGATCTCATCGAGGTCGAGCGTCGAACGCACGCCCAGATCCGCCCCGTGAGCGTCCAAAAATGCTTCAGCAGCGCGACGACCCTTGTCGCGGAGCCGGCAAAAAAACTCCCACTCGGCCAGGACCTTCGATGAGGAACTGAGTTGGGTCATCTCTTCGCTGGCGATCCGGTGAATACGCATTTTGGCCCAAATCTTACCCTCACTATGGCCGGGGTCGGCGACCTGCCGCAGCAACGCCGCCGCCCGTAACTCTTTAATCAAATTCGAGTTGAAGGCAATTTCGTTCAGCCGATTGTGGATCTCGCGTGCGGTCTTGGGCGTTCCGGGACGTTCGACCGGGTTGATCTGGATCAGAATGGTATCTTCGGACACGCATTCACGCACCAGCGGCGCCATGGTTGGGTTGCCGGAGTAGCCGCCGTCCCAGTAGGCTTCGCCGTCGATCTCCACCGCCTTGAACATGGTCGGCAAACACGCCGACGCCAGCAGGACATCGGGGGTGAGGTCGGCGTTGCGGAAGACCCGGCCGCGACCGGTGCGCACGTTGGTAGCGGTCACGAACAGGCGCATCGGCGCGCTGGCGACCCGGGCAAAATCGATGCTTTCTTCGAGAATGGCGCGCAGTGGGTTCACTGAGCTGGCCGCGCCCAGGTCATAGGGCGAAAAGACCCGCGACGCGAGGTCCATGGCTAAATAAACGGGCGAGTAATCCAGGGTCCACAAGCCCGTCAGGATTTCCAGGGGACCGCGACGCAAAGGGCTAAGCAGCGCGCCGTCCGAAACCCGCTTCCAAAACTTTTCGAGCGCAGCCCGTGCGCCTTCGGGTCCACCCGCGGCATAACCGTCGGCCATGACGACGGCATTCATGGCGCCCGCTGAAGTGCCGGAAATGCCGTCGAAACGCAGCCAGGGCACTTCAAGCAGGCGGTCGAGTACGCCCCAGGTAAACGCGCCGTGCGCGCCGCCGCCTTGCAGTCCGAGATCGACGAGGACAATATCGCGAGTCGGCGGCGCTGCGGCATTGGGAGTCTTGGTGGTCATGTCAGTTCCTTAATTCAAAGAATGAGAGGCAGGACGCATAACGCCAGCAGCAGAAGGATCACGCAAGGGCCTTGGCTTTGAGTCGGGCGAATTCTTCCGGGTTGATCGTGCCCGCATCAAGCAGCGCCTTGGCATCGGCAATTTGGTCCGCCGGCGATTTTCCTGCGACTTCCCGGATGTAGGCATCGGTATCGGATTTGGCCCGTTGCATTGCCGACCGCTGCCGCTCCGCCATGCCTCTGCCGCGAGCCAGGATATAGATGAGCGCGGTCAAGACCGGCAGGAAGATCAGGCCGAGGAGCCAGACTACCTTGGATATCCCACCCAGTTCAGCATCCCGGAACAGGTCGATGACCACATGGAACAGGACAATGAGGTACGCCACAAAAAAGAAGGCCGACGCGATCAGATAGAGAATGTCCCAGAAATTACTCACTACATCACTCCTCAGGTTAAAAAGAGTCCGCAGATGCAGACGCCCAAAAGTTCAACGAGGCTACTTCAAAACAAGTCCTCCTGTAAATTGTACTTTGAAGAGCGTTAGGCGGGGAACGATGCTAACTCTCTATTTATGGGACGGTGATGGGGTCAGAATGACGGACAGACGCCCGCTTTTCCAGCGCCGGTCGTGCTACAATTCGCCTCGTTTCGCCGCCACCCCATAGCGCGGATTTGATGTTGCTTAGAGGTTCCAAATGACTGAAATTGCCAAAGAAATCCTGCCCGTTAATCTCGAAGACGAAATGCGGCAATCTTACCTCGATTACGCGATGAGCGTGATCGTCGGCAGGGCGTTGCCAGATGTGCGCGACGGACTCAAACCGGTGCATCGGCGGGCGTTGTTCGCCATGAGCGAACTGGGCAATGACTGGAACAAACCTTATAAAAAATCGGCGCGGGTGGTGGGTGACTGCATTGGCAAATATCATCCGCACGGTGATGTGGCTGTTTATGACACGATTGTGCGCATGGCGCAGCCCTTTTCTCTGCGCTACATGCTGGTCGATGGGCAGGGCAATTTTGGCAGTATCGATGGAGATTCACCTGCCGCAATGCGCTACACTGAAGTCCGCATGTCCCGCATTGCCCATGAATTACTGGCTGACCTTGACAAGGAAACGGTCGATTTTGTCCCAAACTATGACGAGTCAGAGCACGAACCGACAGTTTTCCCGACTCGTCTACCAAATCTATTAATTAACGGTTCCTCCGGGATTGCGGTCGGCATGGCGACGAATATCCCGCCGCATAATCTCGGTGAAGTCGTCGATGCCTGCCTTGCCCTGATCGACGACCCGATATTGACCATCCCGCAATTGATGCGTTATTTACCAGGGCCGGACTTTCCCACCGCTGCGTTGATCAATGGCGTCAGCGGCATTCGCGATGCTTATCTGACCGGGCGCGGCCGTATTCAAATGCGCGCCAAAACGGAGATTGAACTCGACGAGGTGCGCAATCGGCAGGCGATCATCGTCAATGAACTGCCCTATCAGGTCAACAAGGCTCGGTTGATCGAAAAAATCGCTGAACTGGTCAAGGAAAAAAAGATCGAGGGCATTGCCGAACTGCGCGATGAATCGGACAAGGATGGGATGCGCATTTACATTGAACTGCGGCGGGGCGAATCCGCCGAGGTCGTGCTGAACAACCTGTTCCTGCACACCTCGTTGCAATGCGTGTTCGGCGTCAATATGGTCGCGCTGGTGGAAGGCCAGCCGCGCCTGCTCAATCTCAAACAGGTGCTGGAGGCATTTCTGGCGCACCGCCGGGAAGTGGTGGTGCGGCGCACTGTATTTGATTTACGCAAGGCCCGCGAACGCGCTCACATCGTCGAAGGTTTAATGGTCGCGCTGGCTAATCTTGACCCACTTATCGCGCTGATTCGTGCGGCCTCCGATCCCGCAACTGCCCGTGTGGCGCTGCTGGAACAGGCCTGGAGACCAGGGCCTATCGCTGATTTGCTGGCGCAGACCGGCGCGACCTTGTCGCGACCCGAGGATTTACCTGCAGAATACGGATTGAGCGAGGCCGACTACCGGCTGTCGCCCGTCCAAGCCCAGGCCATTCTGGATTTACGGCTGCATCGGCTCACCGGGCTGGAACAGCGCAAACTGCTGGATGAATACCAGGAACTGCTAAGCCGCATTCGGGATTATCTGGAAATTCTGACCGTACCGGAACGGTTGACGGCGGTGATTCGCGCTGAGTTGACCGAGTTGCGCACCCAGTACGCTGACCCTCGCCGCACCACGATCCTCCCCGACGAACAGAGTTTTAATCTGGAGGATTTAATTACCGAGGAAGCGGTCGTGGTCACGCTTTCTCACACAGGCTATGTCAAGTCGCAGCCGCTAACACTGTACCGGGCGCAGAAACGCGGCGGGCGCGGCCGGGCGGCGACCACGGTCAAGGAAGAGGATTTCGTCGACAAGCTGTTCATCGCCAGCACCCACGATACCATTCTCTGTTTCTCCAACCGGGGTCGGGTGTACTGGAAAAAGGTTTACGAACTGCCACAGGCCGGGCGGACCGCACGGGGTCGGCCGATTGTCAATCTGCTGCCGCTGGAAGAAGGTGAGCGGATCAATGCGGTGTTGCCGGTGCGCGAGTTCGACGACCGTCACTATATATTTTTCGCCACCGCTAACGGCACCGTCAAGAAAACTCCACTGTCCGAATACTCCCGACCGCGCACCAGTGGCATCATCGCCATTGACCTGCGTGACGGCGATCAGTTGGTCAACGTGGCGCTCACTCATGGACAGAGCGACGTGATGTTGTTCACCAACGCTGGTAAGGCGTTGCGTTTTACCGAGATTGAGGTGCGCAACACGGGTCGTTCAGCCTGCGGAGTGCGCGGCATCCGCATGGGGGAGGGCCAGAAAGTGATCGCCCTCATCGTGGTCGAGGAAGGGACGGTGCTGACCGTCACCGAAAATGGCTACGGCAAACGCACCCCGGTCGCCGATTATCCCCGGCGTGGGCGCGGCGGTCAGGGGGTCATTGCCATCCAGACTTCTGAACGCAATGGCCAGGTGATCGGCGCGGTGCAGGTGGAAAACGATCACGAGATTATGTTGATTACCGATGGCGGCACCTTGGTGCGCACCCCGGTCGAGGGCATTTCGCTGGTGGGCCGCAATGCTCAGGGCGTCACGTTGATCCGCTTGCACGACAATGAAAAACTGGTCAGCGTCGAAAAGATCGAGAGTATCGGCGAGGGAGAGGTCAGCAGCGAGTTGTCAGCGGACGATGAGAGTTCGGCGCTGGACGACGAGGAGCAGGGGGACGCCGTATGAATGAAGCAGACCGCCTGCAGGCGTTGCGGGAACAAATCGATGGGGTAGATCGGCAAATTCAGGTGCTGATCTCGGAGCGGGCGCGGTGCGCACAACAGGTCGGCGCGATTAAACAGGCGGCCGGGGCAACGGGTAATTTCTACCGCCCGGAACGCGAGGCGCAAGTGTTGCGGCGGGTCATCGAGACCAATCAAGGGCCGTTAAGCTGCGAAGAAATGGCCCGGTTATTCCGCGAAATCATGTCGGCCTGCCTGGCGTTGGAGGAACCGTTGAAAATCGCCTTTCTCGGCCCGGAAGGCACTTTTACTCAGGCCGCAGCGCTCAAACATTTCGGCCAGTCGATTCACAGTATTCCCCTGCGGGCCATTGATGAAGTCTTCCGCGAAGTCGAAGCCAGTTCCGCGGATTATGGTGTCGTGCCGGTGGAAAATTCCACGGAGGGCGTGGTCAACCATACCCTAGACATGTTCCTGCAATCACCGCTGCGGATTTGCGGTGAAGTGCAGATGCGGATTAATCATCATCTGATTACCCGGGCCGCGGTATTGACGGATATTCGCAGAATTTATTCACACCGGCAATCATTGGCGCAATGCCGGGAATGGCTGGATGCTAATATGCCCCGTGTTGAACAAGTCGAAGTCAGCAGCAATGGTGAAGCGGCCTCACGGGTGTGCGACGAGGCGGATGCCGCGGCGATCGCTGGGCAATGTGCAGCAGATATTTATCAATTGCCGACGCTGGTACGCAACATCGAAGACGAGCCGAATAACACTACCCGCTTTCTGATTATCGGCTCGCAACCGATTATGCCCTCCGGCGATGATAAAACTGCGCTGCTAGTCGCTTCACTCAATCGACCCGGTGCGTTATTCAATCTGCTTGAACCGCTGGCCCGGAACAATGTCAGCATGAGCCGCATTGAATCACGGCCCTCGCGGCGCGGCATGTGGGACTATGTATTTTTTATCGATCTTGACGGTCATGCTCAGGATGAGTCCGTCGCGAAAGCACTAGTGGAGTTGCGCGAACAGGCTAGTTTATTCCGAGTGTTGGGGTCTTATCCAAAGGGTGTATTGTGAAAGGTTCAACCGTCCCTAATACTCCCGGCGGATGAGCTGCTCGATCAGCGGTTGCAGAATCAGTTCCATGGCAAACCCCATCTTGCCGCCTGGCACCACGACGGTGTTACGACGCGACATAAAGGAATCATGGATCATGTGCAATAGGTAGGTGAAATCCGGCTGGGTCTTGCGTGGCTCCCGGAAGCGGATCACCACGAAGCTCTCATCCAGGGTGGGAATGTCGCGGGCGGCAAAGGGGTTGGAAGTATCTACCGTCGGTACCCGCTGGAAGTTGATGTCGGTGCGCGAGAACTGTGGCACGATGTAATGGGTGTAATCATGCATGCGCCGCAGGATGGTGTCGGTCACCGCTTCCGGGCTGTAGCCACGCTCAGCGGTATCGCGGTGGATTTTCTGAATCCATTCCAGATTGACGATGGGCACAACCCCAATCAGCAAATCCACATAGCGAGCGACATTCACTTTGTCGGTCACGACCCCACCATGCAGACCTTCGTAGAACAGCAGATCAGTTCCTAAAGGCAGTTGCGTCCACGGGGTGAAAAAACCAGGCTCCTGACTGTAGAGTTTTGCTTCCTCCGGGTCATGGAGATAGTAACGTCGCAATCCAGTCCCATGCTCGCTGTACTCCATGAACAACGCCTCCAGCCGGTCAAACAGGTTACCCTCCGGTCCGAAGTGGCTGAGATGGCGACCTTCCTGCAGCGCCTGTTCCACCTGCTGCTGCATTTCCAGACGGTCATAGCGGTGAAAGCTGTCGCCTTCCACGGTGATGGCGTTGATTCCATCCCGTCGAAAAATATGTTCCATCGCCACGCGCACCGTCGAGGTACCGGCCCCGGACGAACCCGTAATGGCAATAATGGGATGCTGTTTGGACATGACCGCTCCACAAACTCAACTAAAAGCGGTCTCACTATACACTGTTTTATATTGCAGCGCAGCAAAAAGGATCAACGATATTTAGCGATTTTATAGCAACTTGTAAAACGCTTTCACCGCAAATCCACATCACAGATCATTCCACCCATTATTAACCACCTTGAGGGGATTGTGGCGCAGGCTGCAAAATAACTTTGTATTTCATCACTCTGCCTCCTGAGTCCCTGTGCGCCCCGCTTGCTCCAACAACCGCCGCAGTTGATAACGATAGATAAACCCCGGCAAGGCGCTGACCGCGAAAAGGCACAGCGTAACGGTATAAAACTCCCAATCCTGGACATGAACCCCGCCAGTTGTCTTGTACTCAAATCCAAAGCCAATACCAGCAATCAGCCCATACAACAGGCCCCATTCGATAAGCCGAAACCAAAACGGCTTCGCCCGCCGGTTTCGGCGGGCGATGATTAATAACCAGCGTTCACTCAGCCAAGGCAGGTTGGCGGCGATCACCGCCAACCCCAGCCACAGGCCGATCATCAGGCTCTGAGACATATCCGCTAAATCGGCCTCAGTTTAACAGCGCCGCCGCACACCACGCCATCAACGCAGTCGGATACAGACCCAACCCCACCAACAGCAGCCCATTGGCGCTGATGACGATTTCCGTATCCCGACTCATCTCGATGGCTTCGCTTTGCTCCGGCTTATCAAAGTACATACATTTCACCACCCGCAGATAGTAGAACGCGCCAATCACCGAGAACACCACGCCGACGATTGCCAACCAGACCAAACCGATATTGACGACCGCCTGCAACACCACCCACTTGGCGTAGAACCCGACCAGGAACGGCACGCCGGCCATCGACATCATGATCATCATCATCAGGAAGGCCAGCCACGGGCTACGGTCATTCAACCCCTTAAAATCATCAATGTTCTCCGCCTCAAAGCCCGACCGGCTCAGCATGATGACCACACCGAACGCACCGACCGCCATCAGGACATAAACGATGGTGTAAAACATCGATGCCGCATAGCCTTCCGGGGTGCCGGACAGGATGCCCAGTAACAGGAAACCCACATGGGAAATTGTCGAGTAGGCCAGCATCCGCTTGATATTGGTCTGCGCAATCGCGACCAGATTACCCAGCGCGATGGACAGCACCGCCAGAATAATCAGCATCTGCTGCCAGTCACCCTGCAACGTCCCTAGACCATCGACCAGAATCCGCATCACCAAGGCAAAAGCCGCCAGCTTGGGCGCGGAACCGATGTACAGCGTGACCGAGGTCGGTGCGCCCTGGTAGACATCTGGCAGCCACATATGAAATGGCACTGCACCCAGCTTGAACGCCAGACCAACCACCAAAAACACCAGGCCAAACACCAGCACCAGGTTATTCGCACCTTGCTGACCCACAGCATCCGCTACAACCTGCAAATCGACGCTGCCGGTCGCGCCATAGATCATCGAGATGCCGTACAACAACATGCCAGACGCCAGCGAACCCAGTACAAAGTATTTCATGGCTGCTTCGGAGGCGACGGGCGAATCGCGGTCGGTCGCTACCAGCGCATACAGTGACAGCGACAGCAGTTCCAGCCCCAGATACACGCTGAGCAGGCTGTGGGCTGAAACCATAATCATCATACCCAGCACACCAAACAGACCCAACACGTAGTACTCGCCCTTGAACAAATTGCGCTGGCGCAGATAGTCGCGGGAGTACAGGAACACTGCAGCGGAGGCCAGATAGATGAACAGCTTCAGCAGATCACCCATGGCATCCTTGATGTAATGACCGAACATGGTGGTCACGGGCGCCTGGGAATAGGTCAGCAGCGTCAGCAGCGCTGCGCCTAACAGGGTCAATTGCGCCAGCCCATAGGTGATATGGCGCTGCCGCTGTTCCAGGAACACGTCAATGACCAGGATCAAACAGGTCAAGGTCAGGACGAAGATTTCCGGCAGGACCGGCATGAAATCAGGGGCGACAAAGTTCATGAGTTATTATCCGATTCTTTCCGCCAGAAGCCTTACAGCAGCTTGGAGGTAACAACGTGCTGTATTAGATTATCCACCGAAGCGTGCATCACCGAAGTGAGCGGATCGGGCCAGACGCCCAGCAACAGCACTGCCGCCGCCAGCAGACTCAGCATGATGATTTCCCGGGTACTCACATCTTTCAGTTCAGCCACATGACTATTGCCAATTTCGCCGAAAATGACCCGCTTGATCAACCACAGGGTATAGGCCGCGCCCAGGATCAAAGTCGCCGACGCCAGGAAGGCGATCCAGAAACTGGCCTTGAAGCTGCTCAAGATGACCATGAACTCGCCGACGAACCCGGAGGTACCCGGCAATCCGGAGTTGGCCATGCCGAACAGCACCATGAACGCCGCGAAAATCGGCATAGTGTTGGCGACGCCGCCATAGTCCTTGATCTGGCGGGAATGCACCCGGTCATACAGTACGCCGACGCAAAGGAACAGCGCACCAGAGATGAAGCCGTGCGAGACCATCTGCACCATGCCGCCCTCGATGCCCATGGTCGCGCCGCTCAGGCTGCCGGTATGGCGTTCGATGCCGAATACGATGAAGAAACCCAGGGTTACAAAGCCCATGTGGGCGATGGACGAGTAGGCGATCAGTTTCTTCATGTCCTGCTGAATCAGGGCGACCAGACCGATGTAGACCACCGCTACCAGTGACATGGTGATGATCAGCCAGTCCAGCATGGCGGCAGCGTCCGGGGTGATCGGCAAGGCAAACCGCAGGAAGCCGTAGCCGCCGATTTTCAGGGTAATGGCTGCCAGAATCACCGAACCACCGGTAGGCGCTTCCACATGGGCGTCCGGCAACCAGGTATGCACCGGCCACATCGGCACCTTCACCGCGAACCCCAGCAAAAAGGCAAAGAAAATAAATACCTGCTCAGTCATACTCAGCGGCAGCTTGTGGAAATCGAGAATCTCAAAGCTGCTAGCCTGGTTGTACATGTAGATCAGGGCAATCAACATGAACACCGAACCAAGGAAGGTATACAGAAAGAACTTGATCGTCGCGTACACCCGGCGCGGTCCACCCCAGATGCCGATGATCAGGAACATCGGGATCAGCATTGCCTCAAAGAACACATAGAACAGGATGGCGTCCAGCGCAGCAAACACACCGATCATCAGCCCTTCCATAATCAGAAAAGCCGCCATGTATTGGGCGATCCGGTATTGAATCACTTCCCAGCCAGCGATCACCACCAGGACAGTCATGAACGCGGTGAGCAGGATCAACGGCATCGAGAAGCCGTCTACGCCCAGATGGTAGTTGACGCTGAAGGCGGGAATCCAGGGAACGAACTCCTGGAATTGCATCGCCGCAGTAGTCGCGTCAAAGGATGAGAACAACGGGAGGCTGATCAGGAAACTCAGGATCGCCACCGTCAGGGACAGCACCTTGGCGCGGCTGGGGTTTTCGTCGCCTACGAACAGCACCGCGATGCCGCCGAGGATCGGGAACCAGATGACAAGACTCAGCAAAGGCAGTTCCGACAGCATGGTTTTTCTTCTTCCAGGTTAGCGGGCAACGAACCAAGTCAGCAGGATCAGTAGGCCGATGATCATGGCGAACGCATAGGTATAGAGGTACCCGGTCTGCACCTGCCGGGTGATGGCGCTGAACCAGCCCACCAGCCGCGCGGTGCCATTCACCATCAGGCCGTCGATCAAGCCGGCATCACCGTATTTCCACAGCACCGTACCCAGATTCTGGCTGCCGCGCATGAAGACCGACTGGTAGATTTCGTCAAATAAATACTTGCGTACCATAATGTCGTACAGCACGGCGACTCTCTGCTGGATCAAATCCGGCAGTTCCGGCTTCACCATGTACAAATAGAACGCTGAACCAAAGCCAGCCAGCACCAGAATGAACGGTAGGCCGGTCACGCCATGCAGGGCAAAGCTCATCGCCCCGTGAAAATGCTCACCCAGATGCTTCAAGACATCGTGCGCCGGCGCTACCGCGATAATTCCCTTGAACGCATCGCCAAACAACAGTGGCTCAATGGTCATCGCGCCAATCACCATGGATGGGATCGCCAGCAAAATCAACGGCACAGTCACCACCGCCGGCGTTTCATGCAGATGCTCCCGGGTGTGATGATCCATGCGCTCCTTGCCGTGGAACACCAGGAAATAGAGGCGGAAGGAGTAGAACGAGGTCACGAACACGCCCAGCATCACGGCGAAGTAGGCGAAACCGGACCCGGCGATATGGGAGTAATGCACTGCTTCCAGAATGCTGTCCTTGGAGTAGAAGCCGGCGAAACCCGGAGTGCCGATCAGCGCCAGCGTGCCGAGCAGGAAAGTGATCCAGGTAATCGGCATGTGCTTCCACAGTCCGCCCATCTTGCGGATATCCTGCTCATGGTGCATCGCGATGATCACCGAACCGGCCCCCAGGAACAGCAGCGCCTTGAAGAACGCATGGGTCATCAGATGGAAAAATGCGGCGGAATAGGCCGATACGCCCAGCGCTACGGTCATATAGCCGAGTTGCGACAGCGTGGAGTAGGCCACTACCCGCTTGATGTCATTCTGGACGATGCCCAGGAAGCCCATGAACAGCGCCGTGATCGAACCGATAATCAACACGAAGCTCAACGCGGTTTCCGACAGTTCAAACAGCGGCGACATGCGGGCTACCATGAAGATGCCGGCGGTCACCATCGTTGCCGCATGGATCAACGCCGAGATCGGAGTAGGGCCTTCCATCGAATCCGGCAGCCACACATGCAACGGCACCTGCGCGGATTTGCCCATCGCGCCGATGAACAGCAGGATGCAGATCAGGGTCATCAGCGACCAGTCGACGCCGGGGATAATCTGGACGGTTACGCCGGCCATCAGCGGGGCGGCGGCGAACACATCGGCATAGTCGATGCTGTTGAAAGCCATCAGCACGGCGGCGATGCCCAGCAGAAAACCGAAATCGCCCACCCGATTGACCAGAAAAGCCTTGAGGCTGGCGAAAATGGCGCTCTCGCGCTTATACCAGAAGCCAATCAGCAGATAGGACACCAGCCCTACACCTTCCCAGCCGAAGAACAGTTGCAGGAAGTTGTTAGCCATGACCAGCATCAACATGGCGAAAGTGAACAGCGCGATGTAGCTGAAAAAGCGCTGATAGCCGTCATCGTCGTGCATATAGCCAATGGTGTAAACATGAACCATCAGGGACACGAAGGTCACGGTGGAAATCATCACCGCCGTCAGATTGTCGATCAGGAAGCCGATTTCCAGGCGGATACCTTCCACCATCATCCAGGTGTAAACCGACTCATTGTACGGTTCTGCGCCATTGAAGACATGGTGGCGAAGCACGATCAGCGATAGCAAAAATGAAATCGCCACACCGATAATCGTAACCCAGTGAGCGCCGGCACGGCCAATCTTGCGGCCAAACAGACCGGCGATGATGGCGCCCAGCAGCGGCGCAAGCACAATTCCGAGATAGACGTTTTGCATGGGGCTAACCCTTCAGCGTGTCAAGGTCGGCGACGTTGATCGTGCGGCGGTTGCGAAACAGCACCACCAAAAGGGCTAGGCCAATAGCTGATTCGGCCGCCGCCACCGTCAGGATGAAAAAGACAAAAACCTGGCCGATGGTGTCGCCAAGGAACTGCGAAAAAGCGATGAAGTTGAAATTCACCGCCAGCAGCATCAACTCAATCGACATCAGCAGAATGATGACATTTTTCCGGTTCAGAAAGATGCCGGCGACGCTGAGACAAAAGAGGATCGCTCCCAGCACGAGATAATCAGTCAGCGCGATCATCTATCCCCCGCTTTGATATTTTGCATGGTTGGAAATCGACTTGTAATCAATTTTTCTTTTCCGAGGCCAGCCGCACTAGCCGCACCCGGTCATCCCGCGACACTCGCACCTGCTCGCCCGGATTTTGAGTCTTGACGCCCTCGCCTTCCCGACGGCGCATCGTCAGCGAAATAGCAGCAACAATCGCGACCAGCAAAATTACCGAAGCGATCTCAAATGGATAGACGTAGAAGGTGTACAGAACGCTGCCCAGTTCCTTGGTATTACTGTAATCGGCGGCGTGAGCGGTCAAGCTGTACTGGTCGCCGCTAAAATAGCTGGAGCTGACGACCAGCCCCATCTCAATGACGATGAGCAAGGCGACCGCCGCGCCGACCGGCAGGTATTTAATGAAGCCCTCCCGCACCGGGTCGACGTTAATGTCCAACATCATGACCACAAACAGGAACAACACCATCACCGCGCCGACATACACCAGCACCAAAGCGATAGCCAGGAACTCGGCCTCGATCAGCAGCCAGAGTGCAGCGCTGGTGAAAAACGCCAGCACCAGGAACAACGCTGCATGAACCGGGTTGCGCACCGTAATCACCCGGACCGCAGCGAAAATTAGGATCAGGGCGAAGACGTAGAAGAGAAATTTTTCAAATCCCATGAGGAGACCTGTCTTTATTCGTCGTTATCGGGCAACGGAGGCCGGACTAGCGGTAGGCTGCATCAGCGGCCCGGTCGGCGGCGATCTGCGCCTCGCAGCGGTCGCCATGGGCCAGCAACTTCTCCTTGGTCATGATCTGCTCGCCGCGCTTCTCGAAATGATACTCAAACACCCGGGTCTCGACGATGGCGTCGACTGGACAGGCTTCTTCGCAGAACCCGCAGAAAATGCACTTGAACAGATCGATATCATAGCGGGTCGTGCGGCGGCCGCCGTCGGCCCGCTGTTCCGACTCAATCGTAATCGCCAGCGCCGGGCAAACCGCTTCGCACAATTTGCAGGCGATGCAGCGTTCTTCACCGTTGGGATAGCGGCGTTGAGCGTGCAGACCGCGAAACCGGTGCGACAGTGGGGTCAGTTCTTCAGGGTACTGCACCGTGATCTTCTTGGAGAACAGGTAGCGGCCGGTCAACCGCAGCCCCAGTAACAACTCCCAGAGCATGAAGCTCTTGAAGTAGTACCGAATGGAGTTCAGGGTATTCATTGCTTACTCTCCGCTCAATCGAACCACGGACCGACCTGGCCCAGCACACCCAGCCCAATCACGAACAGCCAGACCAGCGTGACCGGAATGAACACTTTCCAGCCCAGTCGCATGATCTGATCGTAGCGATAACGCGGGAAGGTGGCGCGGAACCACAGGAACAACAGCAACATCAACGAAATCTTGATGACCAGCCAAATCGCGCCAGGAACGAAGGCGAAAAGTTCGCCCAGCACCGGGACGCCCTGGAAAGGCGACAACCAGCCACCCAGGAACATGGTCGCAGCTAAAGCCGCCACCAGAATCATGTTGGCGTATTCGGCCAGGAAAAACACCGCGAAGGCCATGCCGGAATATTCCACATGGAAGCCTGCCACAATTTCCGACTCACCTTCCGCCACGTCAAAGGGCGCACGGTTAGTCTCGGCAACGCCGGAGATAAAGTAGACCACGAACAAGGGAAGCAGCGGCAACCAGAACCAGTGCAGCAGACTGCCCTGCTGCGCCAGCACGATTTGATTCAGATTCAGACTGCCCGCCGCCATCAGTACCCCGACCAGCGCAAAACCCATGGCGATTTCGTAGGCGACAATCTGCGCCGCCGAGCGCATCGCACCCAGGAAGGCATACTTGGAGTTCGAGGCCCAGCCAGCGATGATCACGCCGTACACGCCCAGCGAGGTCAGCGCCAGCAAATACAGCAGACCCGCGTCCAGATGGGAAATCAGCAGACCATCGCCGAAGGGCACCACTGCCCAAGCTGCCAGTGCTGGTCCGAAAGAAATGACCGGCGCCAGCACGAACAGGAAGCGGTTAGCCCGACTCGGCAACACGATTTCCTTGAACATCAGCTTCATAGCATCGGCAATAGGCTGGAGCCAGCCCTTGGGACCGACCCGGTTAGGGCCGAGCCGAACCTGCATGTAGCCAATAATCTTGCGCTCAGCGAAGGTCAGATACGCCACAGCGATCAGCAGCGGCATCAGCACGACAATGATTTTCAGGAGGATGAAGATGATCGTCAGCAAGGTTTCCATGATCCCATCCTGGTTATTATTGAATCGCCACGGGGCCGACCGCTGGACCGAGCGCCACGCTAGCACTCAATCCTGCCGGAATCCAGGCGCAGCCCGGGGGAATGCTTTCGTCCAGCACCAACGGCAAGTCTACTGCGACGCCGTTTTGACGCACCTGCACCTGCTCCCGCCCAGCCACACCCAACTCACGGGCCACTTTGGGATGCAACCGCACTTCAGCCGGCCGCGCCAGCGGACTCGCCTGGAGCGAACGCGCACGCCGCACCAGTGGGTCAGTCGCATAAATCGGCACATCTGCCACGCGCAGCAGCCCGTCAGCCCGGAATGGTGTAAATGGCAGGTCGAGATGCGTGGCATTGTCAGGCTTCACTGAAGCACAGGTATTCTGCATTTCGGCCAGCACTTCTTCGGAACTGGTGTAGTCGAAGCCACCGACTCCGCACAGATTACCCAGTACCCGCAGCACCTTCCAAGCGGGACGTGATTCGCCAAATGGCTTACTAGCGCCATTGAAGCTCTGCCAGCGCCCTTCGACATTGACATAGGTTCCTGACGTTTCCGCAAACGTCGCTACCGGCAGGATCATCTGCGTTTGGCTCTTACCCGCCAACCCGGCGTAGGGACTGAGCGAAATCACCAGTTCCGCCCCCTGCAAGGCTTTCAGCGCCGCAGCGCCGTCCCAGCAGTCCAGTTCCGGTTCAACGCCGAGCAGCACATAGGCTTTGCGCGGCGACTCCAACATCGCCCGGGCATCCAGACCCACTGTGGATGCTTTGTGACCACCAGGCCCGCGATGCGGCAATGCCCCGGCCAGCCAGCCACCTGCCGAATTGGCAGCTTCCGGCAGATAGCCCAGTTGTGCGCCAGTTTGCTGCGCGACAAAACCGGCCAGCGCCCGCAACTGCGCAAAAGCTGGATGGGAAATCGCCAGATTGCCCAGCAACACAGTCGCTGGCGCATGGGTCAAATTGGCGGCCATGGCGCGTTCGGCGTTACTGGGAACGCCGGCAACCAAGCCCGCCAGATTCGCCGGCAGGGCGATGCCCTTGAAGTCGGCAACTGCCTGAGCGACGCCGGCCAATGCAGTCACCATACCTGCCGGATCAGCAATGACCTTGGCGGCCACCGGGAAGCGGAAATCAAAATCCCGTGGATTGATGAACATGACCTGGCCGCCCGCCAGCGCTGCCTTGCGTAAGCGATGCCCGGCCAGCGGCTGTTCCATACGGACGTTGGAGCCAATCAGCAGCGCCGCTTTGACCTTTTCCAGATATTCAATGGCCTGCCCCAACCATGGGAATGCCGGCGCACTGCCCTGATCGCTGAAATCAGCCTGCCGCAGGCGATGGTCAATATTCGGAATGCCCAGACCCCGCGCCAGCTTCTGCGCCAAATACAGTTCTTCGATCGTCGCGGTGGGGGAAACCAGAAACCCTACAGACTCCGCGCCATGCCGGGCGATCACTTCTTTCAACCCGCTGGCGGCGGCTTCCAGTGCAGCTTCCCAGCCAGTCTCAACGCCCTTGATCAGCGGCTTGGCCAAGCGGTCGGCGCTGTAGATGCCCTCGTAGCTGAAACGGTCGCGGTCGGAAATCCAGGTCTCATTCACCGACTCGTTTTCCCGAGGGGCGACCCGCATCACCTGACCGCGCAGGGTGTGAATAAAGATGTTGGAACCAATGGAATCATGCGGCGCGACGGCGGCATGTTGCACATACTCCCAAGAGCGGCCCTTATAGCGGGACGGCTTAGCGGTCAGCGCCCCAACTGGACACAGGTCGATGACGTTACCGGACAATTCCGAAACCACTGTCTTGGACACGTAGGTACCGATTTCCATGTTCTCGCCGCGCCCGGTTGCGCCCAGTTCGCGCAGGCCGGCGATTTCCTCGCCGAAGCGCACACAGCGGGTGCAATGGATGCAGCGGGTCATCTCGGTAGCGATCAACGGGCCAATATTCTTGTCCTGTACAACGCGCTTGCGTTCGCTGAAGCACGACACATCGCCGCCATAACCTAACGCAATGTCCTGCAGTTCGCACTCGCCGCCCTGATCGCAAATCGGGCAATCCAGCGGATGATTGATCAGCAAAAATTCCATGGTGCCCTTTTGCGCGGCGATGGCCTTGGGCGATTCCGTATAGACTTTCATGCCCTCCATGACTGGCGTTGCGCAGGCCGGCAGCGGCTTGGGCGCTTTCTCCACCTCGACCAGGCACATCCGGCAACTGGCGGCAATGGACAATTTTTTGTGGTAACAAAAACGGGGGATCGCAATACCCGCCGCATCGGTGATCTCGATGAGCATCGCGCCCTTACGCGCCTTCAGCGGGATGCCATTGACTTCGATGTTGACCTGTTCCTCGCTCATCTTTTACCCACTGACCGTGTTGGTGATTTCGCGGCTCACGCGGCCAGCGCCGCCGCGCCGGCGACCATGCTGCGCTTGTGTTCGATGTAGTACGCGAATTCGTGGCGGTAATGCTTGACGAAACTGCGCACTGGCATAGCAGCGGCGTCGCCCAAGGCGCAGATGGTGCGCCCTTCGATCTTGCTGGCCACGCTGTCGAGCAGTTCCAGATCTTCGGGCCGACCCTTACCCTCAACAATGCGAGTCACGACCCGGTATAGCCAACCCGTGCCTTCGCGACAGGGCGTGCATTGCCCGCAGGATTCAGAGAAGTAGAACCGGGAGATGCGCTGCAAGGTCTTGACCATGTCCGTGGTTTCGTCCATGACGATCACCGCCCCAGAACCGAGCATTGACCCAGCGACCTTGGATACGGAATCGTAGTCCATATTCGCTTTCAGCATGATGTCGCCCGGCACCACCGGTACCGAGGAGCCACCAGGAATCACCGCCTTGAGCTTGCGCCCTTTCCAAATCCCGCCGGCCAGCGCCAGCAGTTCGGCGAACGGGATGCCCAGCGAGACCTCAAAATTGCCCGGCTTCTCGACATGCCCGGACACCGAGAAAATCTTGGAACCGCCCGCATTGGCTGTACCGAGACTGGCGAACCATTCACCGCCATTGCGGATGATCGACGGCACCGAGGAGAACGATTCGGTATTGTTGATCGTGGTCGGCTTACCATACAAACCGTAGCTGGCCGGGAACGGCGGCTTGAAGCGCGGTTGGCCCTTCTTACCTTCCAGCGATTCCAGCAGCGCGGTTTCCTCGCCGCAGATATAAGCGCCGGCGCCGAGGCTCGGATACAGATCAAAATCGATCCCGGTTCCCTGAATATTCCTGCCTAGCAAGCCAGCGGCGTAGGCTTCCTTAACGGCGGCTTCGAAACGCTGATAAGGCTCGTCCATGAATTCGCCGCGCATGTAGTTGTAACCGACCGTGGAACCCGTCGCGAACCCGGCAATGGCCATGCCCTCGACCAAGGCGTGCGGATTGAAGCGCAGAATGTCGCGGTCCTTGCAGGTCCCCGGCTCCGACTCGTCGGAATTGCAGACCATGTATTTCTGCGCGGTCGTATTGCGCGGCATAAAAGTCCACTTCAGGCCGGTCGGAAAACCAGCCCCACCACGCCCACGCAGACCGGATTTCTTGACCTCGTCGATCACCTGGTCGGGCGTCAACTGCCCAGCCAGGATTCTCTTCCAAGCCTCATAGCCGCCCACGCTCATATAGGTTTCGATGGACCAGGGCCGGTCCAGACCCAGTGTCCGGTAACATACCTCATTGGCCATCGGGGATTACTCCAGGCTATCAAGCACCTGATCCACCTTTTCCGGGGTCAGATGCTCGTAATAGACATGATCGACCTGCATCATCGGCGCTCCACAGCAGGCAGCCAGACATTCTTCTTCCCGCTTCAGGTAAAACTTGCCGTCTGGGGTACTCTCGCCGAGCTTGATGCCCAGTTTCTTCTCGATATGCGCCAGCACCGTATCGCCGCCACGCAACATGCAGGAAATATTGGTGCAGACCGCGATGTTGTGCCGACCGACAGGTTGGGTCTCAAACATCGAGTAGAAGGTCGCAACCTCGTAAACGGCAATCGGCGGCAAATCGAGATAATCAGCTACGGCGTCCATCAATTCCGTGGTGAGATAGCCGTGGTTCTCATGCTGCACTTCGCGCAAGGCCACCAAAACAGCGGACTGTTTGCGGTCAGCGGGATAGCGAGTCAGCCAGTGATCGATTTCCGCACGGGCGTGGGCGGACAACAGATCGCTTTTGCGTGCGCTCATTAGCGGTCAACCTCTCCGAAAACGATATCCTGGGTGCCGATGACCGCTACAACGTCAGCCAGCATGTGACCGCGCGTCATTTCGTCCATGGCCGAGAGATGGGTGAAACCCGCCGCCCGGACCTTGATCCGATACGGTTTGTTGGCGCCATCGGAAATCAGATAGATGCCGTACTCGCCCTTGGGATGCTCAGTGGCGACATAGACCTCGCCTTCGGGGACGCAGTAGCCTTCCGTGAACAGCTTGAAATGGTGGATCAAAGCTTCCATGTCTTCCTTCATCTTCTCGCGGGGCGGCGGCGCAACTTTATAATCGTCAATGATGACCGGACCGGGATTTTCCTTCAGCCATTTCACGCACTGGCGGATGATGCGGTTGGACTGGCGCATTTCTTCGACCCGCACCAGATAGCGATCGTAACAGTCGCCTTTGACCCCAACGGGAATGTCGAAATCCAGTTGATCGTAGACATCGTAGGGCTGCTTCTTCCGCAAATCCCAAGCGAAGCCAGAGCCGCGCAGCATTGGCCCGGTAAAGCCCAGTTGCAGCGCCCGTTCCGGCGACACGACGCCGATGCCTACCGTCCGCTGTTTCCAAATCCGGTTATCCGTCAGCAGGGTCTCGTATTCATCAACGCGCTGCGGGAACCGCTCGGTAAACGCCTCGATGAAGTCCAACAGCGACCCCTGCCGGGTGACATTTTGCTCGTCAACATCCTTTTTGCTGTGGAACCGCGAAGTCTCATACTCATATTTCGGCATCACGTTCGGCAGGTCGCGATAGACACCGCCAGGCCGGAAATAGGCCGCATGGAACCGGGCGCCGGACACCGCTTCGTAGCAATCAACCAGGTCCTCGCGTTCGCGGAAGGCGTAGAGAAAGACGGTCATGGCACCGATATCCAAGCCATGCGCGCCGATCCACAACAAATGATTCAGAATACGGGTAATTTCCGCATACATCACCCGGATGTATTGCGCCCGCACCGGCGGCTCAATACCCAGCAGTTTCTCAATGGCCAGCACGTAGGCATGTTCATTGCACATCGCCGACATATAGTCGAGCCGGTCCATATAGCCGATGCTCTGATTAAATGGCTTGCTTTCGGCCAGCTTCTCGGTGCCACGGTGCAACAGGCCAATATGTGGATCAGCGCGCTGCACCACCTCGCCATCCATTTCCAGCACCAGGCGCAGCACCCCGTGAGCAGCCGGATGCTGCGGCCCGAAGTTCAAAGTGTAATTGCGAATTTCTGGCATCGCAGCTTCCTTCAATGAGGCTCGGACAGATAACGATTGTCCTTGCGAATGACGCGAGGCACTAATACGCGCGGTTCAATGCTGACCGGCTCGTATACCACGCGGCTCCGCGCGGGATCGTAGCGCATCTCGACATTGCCGATCAGTGGGAAGTCTTTGCGGAAAGGATGACCGATAAAGCCGTAATCCGTGAGGATACGCCGCAAATCAGGGTGGCCTTCGAACACAATGCCATACAGGTCGAATGCCTCGCGCTCGAACCAGTTCACCGAGGCCCACAGGCCAATCACCGAGGGCACCACCGGCAGCTCGTCATCCGGCGCAAACACCCGCACCCGCACCCGATGGTTCAAAGACACCGAGAGCAGTTGATAGACGGCAGCAAAACGGCCCTTGCCAGCGAACGTTCGACCCACTGCCCGTTGCACCTCTGCCGGACCACGGCCGGGTGCCCGTTCTACAACGCCGCGACTGAAGCCTTTGTCTGTGGACTCGCTAGTCGCCCACTCCACATCACCGTAGACCGCGTAATCCACGCCGCAGACATCCATTGCCTGCTCGAAAGCGAACTCCGGTTCATCGCGCAGTGCAGTGAAGATGTCGAGCGCCTGGGCGGGTGAAATTTCGAGGGTGACTTCGCCGCGGTCCAGCTTGCATTCCAGCAAAGCGTCGCCGAAGCGCGCCTGCAGTTTTTCCACAAGAGTCTGAGCATCAGCCATGGAGCATTCTCTCAACGGGCTATGGTATTAGTGCGCCGGATTTTATTCTGGAGCTGGAGGATGCCGTAAATCAGCGCCTCCGCAGTCGGCGGGCAACCAGGTACATAGATGTCCACCGGTACGATGCGGTCGCAGCCACGCACCACGGCGTAGGAGTAGTGGTAATAGCCACCACCGTTGGCGCAGGACCCCATGGAAATTACCCAGCGCGGCTCGGCCATCTGGTCATACACCTTGCGCAACGCCGGTCCCATTTTGTTGCACAGGGTGCCGGCAACGATCATCACGTCAGACTGGCGGGGACTAGGCCGGAACACAATGCCGAAGCGGTCAAGGTCGTAACGGGCGGCGCCAGCATGCATCATTTCCACAGCGCAGCAGGCCAAACCAAAGGTCATCGGCCACATCGAACCGGTGCGCGCCCAGTTGATGAGTTTGTCGGCAGTGGTCGTCACCATGCCTTTTTCAAGAATGCCTTCTATTCCCATTCCAAGGCTCCTTTCTTCCACTCATAGATGAAACCGATCACCAGAATACCGAGAAAGACCGTCATCGCCGCAAAGCCGAACAGGCCGATTTGGTCGAGGACAATCGCCCAGGGAAACAGAAAGGCAATTTCCAGATCGAAGATGATGAACAGGATGGCCACCAGGTAATAGCGGACATCGAATTTCATCCGGGAATCCTCGAAGGCCTCGAAACCGCACTCGTAAGGCGACAGTTTCTCGTCATCGGGGCGGCGGGGGCCGAGGAAAAAGCCGAGGCCAATCACGACCACCGCCATCACCAAGGCAATGATCACGAAGATCAGAACAGGAAGGTAATTGGACAACATAAGAGTCGCACCTTCGACATGGCGGGCCGGGAGAAAGCGCTACACGGACCGGGGCTTGGACAGGGGGCGAAACATGCCGGTCAAACTAGCAACCGGGCCAGAACCCAGGATGGAATAGTAGAGACCATCGGGCGTATGGGTTGTTATCGTTAAAACGCCGCATGGAAAAAGAAACCTCATCATGATGGCTGCACTCAACGTGCTCAGTTGTTCATTTCCCGGCTTTGCCGGAAAACGCCAAACATCCCAAGATGTTGTTTTGGAATGCTCGATCTTATTTTTGGTGCCGATGGCCGGACTCGAACCGGCACGGCTTGCGCCACTAACCCCTCAAGCTAGCGTGTCTACCAGTTCCACCACATCGGCGATCATTATTTAAAAAACTTGTCCCTACTGCTTCGGCGGCAACTGCGGCACATCCACAGGACGGCCAGATTCTGCTGGCACTGGAACCGGCGGAAGAACTTCGGACGGCGCCCGTTCGATCACACTGGTCGGCGTTGTGGTCTGAGTCGCCACATAGGCCAGCGTCAGGCTGGTTAAAAAGAACGCCGCCGCCAAAATCGCCGTCGTCCGGCTCAGGAAAGAGGCTGAACCCCGTGAACCAAACATGGTCGAGGAAGCACCACTGCCAAATGCCGCGCCAGCATCCGCACCTTTGCCCTGCTGTAACAGCACCAACGCGATCAGGGCAACGGCAACAACCACATGCGCCACGAGAAAGAGGGTATAAACCATAGCGGCAGTTTAACAGCCTGCCCGGGCAATCGCCAGAAACTCCTTGGCTTCGAGCGATGCGCCGCCGATCAGCCCGCCATCAATATCAGCCATAGCCAGCAACTCCACGGCATTCGCGGCTTTCATGCTGCCGCCATACAGAATACGGGTTTTCGCCGCGACGGTTGAATTTCGCTCGGCCAACTTGGCGCGAATGAAGGCGTGAACCTCTTGGGCTTGCTGGGGTGTAGCGGTCCGACCAGTGCCAATGGCCCAAACCGGTTCATAGGCGATGACCGCATCATTAAACGCTTCAACACCTTCCAGATCCAGCACGGCTTTCAGTTGCCGCTCAACGACCGACTCCGTAACGCCCTGATCGCGCTCTTCCAGAGTCTCGCCCACACAGAGGATAGGCTTGATGCCCACCTTGCGGGCAGCGGCAAATTTACGAGCCACCAGATCGTCGGTTTCGCCGTACAGGGTGCGGCGCTCGGAATGGCCTACGATCACATAGGCGCAATGAAAATCGTTCAGCATCGACCCTGCAACTTCACCAGTGAAGGCGCCGGAGACTTGTTCGGAGAGATTCTGCGTCCCCCAAGCGACGGTGGTGCCGGACAGTTGTTGTTCGACTAGACCGAGGTACACGAACGGGGGAAAAACCGCCAGTTCAACGGCTGCAACGGGCGCAGCACCCTCTTTAATGCCCTGCAATAACCCGCGGATACTCTCCGACGAGCCATTCATCTTCCAGTTTCCGGCCACCAGTTTACGGCGCATCTTCTTATCTCCTGACTTTAAAAAACTGGCAAAGCTTACGGATTTCGCGCTGGGAAATCAATCATACCGACAGAGTATCCCGCAAGACGCCCGCCAGCTCACGGGCATGACGCTCGACCTGCCCCGCATCAGGGCCTTCCACCATCACCCGCACCACCGGTTCGGTGCCGGAAGGACGCAGCAAGACTCGACCATGGTCGCCCAACTGGCTTTCGACTGCCCGGACCGCATCCTGAATCGGTGGCCGGTTCAGATCGACCGCGCCGCTGACCGAGACATTGATCAGCACCTGTGGATATTTGGTCATGCCGGCCTTGAGGTCGTGCAGGTTCTTTTCGGAGTGCAGCATCGCCGCTAGCACCTGCAACGCGGAGATAATGCCATCGCCGGTCGTGGTGCGATCCAGGCAAATAATGTGGCCGGAATTCTCGCCGCCCAAAATCAGATGGTCGGCCAGCAGGCGCTCCAGCACATAGCGGTCGCCGACCTTGACCCGGTGCAAATCCAGACCCAGCGCCCGCAGCGCCATTTCCAGACCTAGATTCGTCATCAGCGTACCGACGATCGCGTTGAACCGGCTGCCGGTGCGCAACCGGTCGCGGGCGATAATGAACAACAGATCGTCGCCGTCCAGAATCTCGCCCCGGTGATCAACCATGATCACCCGGTCACCGTCGCCATCGAGGGCAATGCCGAGATCAGCACCTTGCTTCGCAACCTCGGCGCACAGCAGCGCCGGCTTGGTCGAGCCACAGTCCAGGTTGATATTCAGGCCATCCGGCGTAACACCCATGGGAATCACTGCCGCGCCCAGTTCGTTCAACACGCTGGGGGCGACGTGATAGGTCGCGCCATGAGCGCAGTCCACGACGATTTTCAGCCCCGCCAGACTGGTGTTCGCCGGAATAGTGCTTTTGCAGAATTCGATGTAGCGGCCCGCAGCATCGACAATGCGTTCGGCCTTACCCAAAGCATCTGGCTCAACTGTCTCCAGTGGCCGATCCAACAGTTGCTCGATCTGTTCCTCGACCTCATCGGGCAACTTCTGACCATCGCGGGAAAAAAATTTGATGCCGTTATCGTAATAGGGATTGTGCGAGGCGCTGACCACGATGCCCGCGCAGGCGTGCAGGGTGCGGGTCAGATAAGCGATGCCTGGCGTGGGCATGGGTCCCAGCAGGGCGATATTGACGCCGGCGGCGGACAATCCGGCTTCCAGGGCGGACTCGAACATGTAGCCGGAAATGCGGGTATCCTTGCCAATCACAATCTTGTTGAATCCACGGGTTTGCAACACCCGTCCGACTGCCCAGCCCAGTTTCAATACGAATTCGGGAGTAATGGGATACTCTCCAACCCGTCCGCGAATGCCGTCCGTACCGAAATGACGTTTGCTCATCACCCTGCCCCCTGACTCAATGTGGCCGGGAATTATAGCGATGATGGGGGGCAGCGCATACCGAAAACCGGTGGAGTCAGCTAACCGCCCGCACGGCGGCGCACACTCGCAACGTCTGAACCGTTTCCCGTACATCATGAGCGCGAATAATGTTAGCGCCTTGCCAGGCGGCGATGACTGCTGCCGCTAAACTACCGGCTAGCCGTTCACCGACTGGCGCATTTAGCAACAGGCCAATCATGCTCTTGCGGGAAACGCCCGCCAGTACGCCCGCCGCCAAATCGGTGAAGCCGTTTAAATGCCGCAGCAGGGACAAATTATGATCCAGCGTTTTGCCGAAGCCGAAACCGGGATCGACCAGAATCCGTTCGCGGGGAATGCCCGCCGCCTCACAAACCTGCACCCGTTCCGCCAGAAACGCCCGGACTTCGGCCACCACATCGACGTAGCAAGGTTCCTGCTGCATGGTTGCGGGTTCACCCAGCATGTGCATCATGCAGACGGGCAGGCCAGTGGCCGCTGCCGCTTCCAGCGCGCCCGGCTGACGCAGTGCCCACACATCGTTGATCATGCCAGCGCCCACCCTGGCCGCTTCGCGCATCACTTCAGGTTTGCTGGTATCTATCGAGAGGGGAATCGGGAGTTCCCGCGCCAACCTTTCCACCACGGGTAACACCCGATCCAGTTCCTCCTGAACCGACACGGGCGGAGCGCCTGGACGAGTCGATTCACCGCCAACATCAATGATTGCGGCACCCTCGGCGGCCATGATTTCAGCGTGGCGCAACGCGGTGTCCAGTTCCCGATAACACCCGCCGTCGAAAAACGAATCGGGAGTGACATTCAACACCCCCATAACCGCCAGTTGGCGCAAATCCAGTATTTTTCCTGCACAATTCATCAACATCGCTGAAAAACTCCCAATAAAAACCCCTCTTCCCCGGATTGCGGGAAGAGGGGCCAGGCAGTAGGTCAGTGCTGCTCGGCTGGCCCGCCAATCGGCTTCTTACTCTGCCGATCCTTGTCAAGATTGATCGGGGAACCCGTTGTCGGCGGTTCGGCATCGGTATTGGAATCCACCGGTTCACGCGGTGGCTTCCCGGCCATGATGTCGTCGATCTGATCAGAATCAATAGTCTCGTACTTGATCAGCGCGTCGGCCATGTTGTGCAACTTGTCGAGATGATCCCGCAACAACTGGTCGGAACGCCGATAATTACGGTCGACGACCGAGCGAATTTCCTCGTCAATAACGTGGGCCGTTTCGTCGGAAACGTTCTTGTGCCGGGTTACGCTGCGGCCCAGAAACACCTCGCCGTCGTCCTCGCTGTAGGTGAGTGGCCCCAGCCGGTCGGACAGGCCCCACTTGGTCACCATATTGCGGGCGATGTCGGTGGCGCGCTCAATGTCGTTCTGTGCCCCGGTGGTCACATAATCCGCGCCGAAAATAATAGCCTCGGCAATCCGTCCGCCGAACAGGCTGGAAATCTGGCTCTCCAGCCGCTGCTTGCTGAAGCTGTAGCGGTCGCCTTCCGGCAGGAACATGGTCACGCCCAGCGCCCGTCCGCGTGGAATGATGCTGACTTTGTAGACAGGATCGTGCGCCGGCACCAGTCGCCCGACGATGGCGTGGCCGGCTTCGTGATAGGCGGTGAGCTTCTTTTCTTCCTCGCTCATCACCATCGACTTGCGCTCGGCGCCCATCATGATCTTGTCCTTGGCCTTCTCGAAATCGTCCATATCCACGTCGCGCTTGTTAGAGCGGGCGGCGAATAAAGCGGCCTCGTTGACCAGATTAGCCAGATCCGCGCCAGAGAAGCCGGGGGTGCCACGAGCGATTACTGCTGGTTTGACATTGTCGGACAGCGGCACCTTGCGCATATGGACTTTGAGAATCTGCTCGCGGCCCCGCACGTCAGGCAGCGGCACTACCACCTGCCGGTCAAAACGGCCCGGACGCAGCAGCGCTGGATCCAGAACGTCAGGACGGTTGGTAGCGGCGATAACAATAATGCCCTCGTTACCCTCGAAGCCGTCCATCTCCACCAACAACTGATTCAAGGTCTGCTCGCGTTCGTCATGACCGCCGCCGAGTCCCGCGCCGCGATGGCGACCGACCGCGTCGATTTCGTCGATGAAGATAATACAGGGCGCGTGCTTCTTGGCCTGTTCGAACATGTCGCGCACCCGGGATGCACCGACGCCAACGAACATTTCCACGAAATCCGAACCGGAAATCGAGAAGAACGGCACTTTCGCCTCGCCGGCGATGGCCTTGGCCAGCAGCGTTTTACCGGTGCCGGGTGAACCGACCATCAGCACGCCGCGCGGAATCTTGCCGCCGAGTTTCTGGAACTTGCCGGGATCGCGGAGGAACTCCACCAGTTCCGCGACTTCTTCCTTGGCTTCATCGACACCGGCGACATCGGCGAACGTAATTTTAATCTGATCTTCACTCATCATCCGGGCGCGGGATTTGCCGAACGACATCGCACCCCGCCCAGCGCCGCCGCCCTGCATCTGCCGCAGGAAGAACACCCAAATGCCGATCAGCAACAACATCGGAAACCAGGAGATGAAGATCTGCATCAGCAGACCCTGCTTCTCCGGCGGTTGGCCTTCGATATCGACGCCGTGATTGAGCAACTCGCCAATCATCGCGCTGTTGTCCGTTTCCGGGCTATAAGTGGTAAAGCGCTCGCCGCCGCTGGTGCGACCCAGAATAGCGCGGCCATCGATGCTCACCTGTGCGATCCGCCCCTGCTTGGCTTCCTGCAGGAACTGCGAGTAGGACATCTGGGCGGAGGGCGTCACTTTCGGTCCAAAGCTGTTGAAAACGGACATCAGCACGACCGCGATAACAACCCACAAGAGGATGTTTTTGACCATATCGTTCAAGGCGGATACCTCGGCAAACTCAGGACGGGGGGAGTTAGGAATTGTTGATATAGGGGCTATTCGCTGGTTTTCCAGCGCAAGACCTGAAAAATGACGGTTTTTTAGACCCGATCACCCGCGATAGTTCCGGGCCAGCAGATACTGTTCAGCGCTGCGGGCGCGCGAAGCGCGGGGTTTGCGGGGTGCCACGGTGGCGAACACGGCGCGCAACGCCTTGAAATAAGCGTCAAAACCCTCACCCTGAAAGGCTTTCACCAGAAAATCGCCGCCAGGACGCAGACGCTGGCGGGCGAAATCCAGCGCCAATTCGGCCAGATACATGATGGAGGGCTGATCGACCGCTTTGATGCCGCTGGTATTGGGCGCCATATCGGATAGCACTACATCCACCGTCCGGACGTCCAGCGCTGCTAACAACTGATCCAGCACCACCGTCTCGCGGAAATCGCCCTCGATGAACTCAACGCCGGGCAACGGCTCCATCGGCAGAATGTCCAGCGCCATCACTCGGCCCTGCCCACCCACCAGTCGGGCGGATAGTTGCGACCAACCGCCTGGCGCTGCCCCCAGGTCCACCACGGTCAATCCGGGCCGCAACAAGTGATCCTTCTCATGAATTTCCAGCAACTTGTAGACAGCGCGGGAGCGGTAGCCATCCTGCTGGGCGCGTTTGACGTACTCATCCGTGAAGTGTTCCCGCAGCCAGCGGGCGCTGCTTTTACTGCGGGCCATCGGAATGTTGCTCACGCTCACGGGCGATACGGGCCATGATGCGGCGGGTGCGGACCACGATCCAGATCATCCCCAGCAGGCTATAACTCGCCAGAAGCAGCAATTGCGACAGCAAGCTGTCCAACACCCGTCCCTGCACCAGCAACAACACCATGCCCACGGTCAAAATAACGCCCAGATCCAATTTGACGTCGTTGAACGGGCTAGGCGCTACCGTCAACCCCTGGTGTCCGGTTACACTGCCTGACTCTTTCGTCATCTCCGGTTCTCGCTCAATGCTCACGCTGACTAATCCGCAAAAACGTTACCTCAAGGCCCTGGCCCACGCCCGCAAGCCGATCATTATCATCGGGGATAAAGGCATGACCCCGGCGGTCCTGCACGAAATTCTGCTGGCGCTGGATCAGCATGAGCTGATTAAAGTCCGGGTCAATGCTGAGGATCGCACGATGCGCGAAACGATGATCGAGGAGTTATGCGCATCGTCTGGCGCGACGCTGGTGCAACGGGTCGGCCATATCGCCACGCTGTTCCGGCGCAATCCTGAAGCGCCGCGCATCGAATGGCCTGATTGACGAATGGTGCTGGTGGTGGGACTCGAACCCACAAGCCCGGTTGAGGGCGCAAGATTTTAAGTCTTGTGTGTATACCATTCCACCACACCAGCGTGGAAGGATGCGTCTTTTGGGGAAAAACGGGCGCTAGGATAGTCCAAAAACGTCCAGTATGCCACTCTCTGAATTTCATGCAGTCAGGAAGCCCACCATGCTGATCGATTATGACCTGCCGCTCTGGCGGCCGCCGTCCGAAGCGGATAGCTTCATTCTGCAAGCTACGCTGGGTTGCAGTTTTAACCATTGCAGCTTCTGCTCGATGTACCGCACCAAGGCGTTCGCCATTCGGCCACTGGAAGCGGTTCAGACCGATATTCAGACGGTAGCGCAAGCTTATCCCGGAACGCGGCGGGTCTTTCTGGCTGATGGCGACGCCCTGGCCGCGCCGACCGATTATTTGCTCATCCTTCTGGGGAATCTGCGCGCCGCCTTTCCTCGACTGGAACGGGTTTCCAGCTATGCCCTGCCCGCCAATCTCCTGAAGAAATCCGTTGAAGAATTGGCCCGACTGCGGCAAGCCGGCCTGACCCTGCTGTACTACGGTATTGAAACCGGCTCGGCGGATCTGCTTAAACGCATCACCAAGGGCGCAACGCCAGAAGCGATGATCACGGGTTTAACCAAGGCCAAACAGGCCGGGTTGAAAATCTCCGCCACCGTCATTCTCGGCCTGGGCGGTCAAACGCACTGGCAGGAACACATCGACGCTACCGCTGATCTGGTCAATCAGGTCGAACTGGACTATCTGTCCACCCTGCAACTGATACTGGACCCGGCGATTTACCAAGAATTTCATCGCAAGTTCTGTGAACCGTTCCAGGAGCAGGATGACCACGCACTGCTGGCGGAACAGGTGAGGTTGATTGAGCGGCTGAATCCGCCCACGCCGCTGACGTTCCGCTCCAATCACGCCTCCAACGCCCTGGCGCTGGCCGGCGAATTACCCAGAGACCGCGAACGGCTACTGGCACAATTGGCATTAGCGCAGGCCGGTCAGGTGCGATTACGGCCTGAATGGTTGCGCGGTTACTGACGCCGCGCCGGTTGCCCGGCGTGAACTGCTCTGCTAACCGGCCAGACGCGACACAGTGAAACCGACCCGCCCGCTAGCACAGGTTCTGCTGCGCAAGGCCATCGTGGGATATCTGATCTTCGCTGTCGGCGTTACGGGTCTGCAACTGTGCTTTGAATACCGCAACGCCCGGCAGGAGATCATTCGTTCTCTGGATTCGCTCGCTCGCACCTTTGCACCGGGCGTCGCTTCAGCCCTCCGGGACTACCAGGAAGATCTGTTGAAATCCCTGGCGCACGGCATCGGCGAGCATGAACTGGTCGAAGCCGTGGGCATCAGCGATTTTCGTGGGCGCATTAACGCCAACTGGCGTGCGGCAAACGACGAGACCACTTCCCCCAGCCTGACCGTACAGCAAAAACTGTATCACCGCTTCGAAGACGGTCACGAGGAACCGCTGGGCACCTTGGTTATCACGTCCAACGATGATCGGGTGTTCGCCCGCTTGCAGAATATCGCTTGGTCGGTCGGCCTCTCCATCGCCGCGCAATTACTGTTCCTGGGGGGAATGCTGGTAGTACTGGCACACATGCTGATGGTGAAACCCCTGGCGCAATTTTCCGGACAGATCCGCCAATGGGCGGCGGAAGGTCAGGAACAATGCTACATCGACTTGGGTCCAGTAGAAATCGCCGAAATTGTCACCCTGCAGCAAGGATTCAACCAACTGTTGCGCCGGATCGCGGAAAGCCATGCGCTGACCATCGTGGCTAACGCCGAACTGGAACAACGAGTCGCCCAACGCACCCGCAATCTGAACCAACGTAATCAGGAACTAGCCCACGAGCATCACTTTATCCTGGCGCTGGTGCGCTCCATTCCCGGCTTTGTCTGCATCCTCGATGATGGAGGTCATATTCTAATCGCCAACCATGCCGCTGAAGCGCTGATCGGCTATCCCGGAGTCCCGCTGGCTGGGCAACACTGGTCATTCCTGGTCACATTGGCGCCTGAAGATCATCCGCTACAGACCTTGTTCCACCAAGCTCATACCGCTGGCAGCGCGACCGCGCAGGTCAGCCTTGTGGATGAAGCCGGGCAAGAATGCGCCTACCAATTTGAGGCGCTGCGGGTCGGAAACGACGCCGACGCACGGATTATCGTGGTGGGCGTGGATATTACCGAACAGCATGAACAAAAATTGCACCTGCAACATCTAGCCTTTCACGACCGCCTGACCGGACTGCCCAATCGGGCGCTGTTCATTGAGCGCCTGGAACAGACCCTCACCGCCGCTGCTCGCCGCAACGCCTCTTTCGCCGTGGCCTTCATTGATCTCGACAAATTCAAACCGATTAACGACTCGGCGGGTCATGAGGCGGGGGATACCGTACTACGAGAGATCGCTGGCCGGTTGCGCCAGTGTGTGCGCGAGAGCGACACGGTGGCCCGCCAAGGCGGCGATGAATTTGTGCTGCTACTGCAAGATAGCACTCAACAAGGCTTGCAACGAGTCGCCGAGGCTGTCCTGGAAAAGGTTTCGCAACCGATCCATTGGCAAAACGCGGTGTTTACGATCAGCGCCAGCATCGGGTTCGCGGTGTTTCCCAAAGATGGCGCAAGCATTGAGGAGTTGCTGAAGACCGCTGACGGCTCAATGTACCAGGCCAAACAGGCAGGGCAGAATCAGTCGGCTTTTGGAGCGAGGCCGACTGCATAATCTCCCCACCCCATAGGCATCAAGCAACGATGGTTGTTTTACGGCCATGGCGAACGGCGACGACGATCTGGTCTTCCAGTTCAATGCGAGCCGCCAGCGACTCGCCCAGCCGCGACAGTTCCTCGTCCAGCCGAGCCAGCGCCGGGTCGGACAAATCGCCATCGTAACGGTCGTGGAAAGCCAAAGCCGCCTGGGTGGTGCGGGCAATGCGTGCATAAAGTTGCCGGGCTAACTGGCGAGCCTGCTGATAAGGCGAATCGACCGGTTGCTCCTCCAGCGCCTGAAAGACCTCGAACGGTCCCAGCGCCAGATAATCCACCAGCGTTTGCCGGAAGCATCGCAACTGATGACGCACCGGATCAACAAGGGTAAAGGGTTTCAACGCGGCCAGCCGGTGATACAGCACCAGACTCTCCTGACGCGCCGCCAGTAGTTTGGCAACCAGATCAGGCAGCGCTTTACTATGGACAGAATCAGCGGTGATCGTGGCGTTCATGAGTACATCCTCCAGGCAGTCATACTTTCATTGTTTTATTCGCACTACTGCAACAGCTTAGCGCGAATACTGCCTCAATGCCAAACGCCAATGACTCGCTAACGCCCCACGACTCGATCCCGCAAGTAGACAGGCAACGCCCGTTCAGCAGTCACCCATTGATCACGCCGGGCCGGATCCGCCGCCAATCGAGCAATATCGCTGGCATGGGGATAGCGTTCGTCCAGCCAGCCGCTCACGGTCAGCCGTTGCGACAAGGCTTCGGCATACACGCTCCAACCGCTGCCGACGCCGAACCATTCGTCGGGTGGCGCAGTCACCAGGACTGGCGCACACACCCGCTCCTCGCCCAACAACGCCACTCGGTCGTCAGACACGGCCCAGGTTCCCCAGTAAACCTCACCCATCCGGGCATCGAGCGCCGTCGCAATGCGCGTCTGGCCTATTTCCCGCGCTGCGCCCAGCGCCAGCGCCGCCAATGTGGAAACCGGAACCACGGGCAAATCGCCAGCGAAGGCCAAGCCCTGAGCGATACCGATGGCGATCCGCACCCCGGTAAACGCGCCTGGCCCGCGCCCGACGGCAATAGCGTCCAACTGGTTCATCGTTAACCCCGCTTCGGCCAATACCGCCTCGACCATCGGCAGAATCAGTACGGCATGGCGGCGTGGGGCTATTTCGTAGCGTTCCAGCACTGCACCATCTACCCAAACAGCGGCGGAACAGGCCTCAGTCGCAGTTTCCAGCGCCAGCAATTTCATCGTTGCTTCATGAATCAGTGGCTGGCCGCACCGGCCGTTTTCGCTCCTTGCGTTCCACCGACCGCTCTCGATCACCCGCTGGCCGCTCCATTCGAGGCCGCGCTGATCGCTTCCGCTCCGGCTCGGCTCCGTCGAGGCGGCTGATATTCAACATCTGCTGCCGCACCCGCACCCGCTTGAGATGCTGGAAAATCTCGGGTGGCATTTGATCGGGCAGATCAACCGTGCTGTAGTCGTCGTGAATCTCAATACGGCCAATATACCGGCCTTCAATCCCGGCCTCATTGGCAATCGCACCCATGATGTTCTGCGGCGTTGCACCGTGCTCGCGGCCTACCTCAATTCGATAGCGGATCTTATTGAAATCGCCGGAATCCCGGGCATAGTCCCGCACTGGCCGGTCGTTGCTACGGGCTGAACGCCCCTCACGATCAGGCCGACCTGATGCTCTTTCCCGATCCCGCTCTCTCTCCCGCTCGGCGTCCTTGGGAATGGTGTCCTCAAACTGAAGTGGCCGGTCGCGCTGCGCCAGATAGGCCAAAGCAGCGGCAATATCCTGCGGACTCGTTTCCTGTTCCCGTTCGATCTCGGCGACAATTTGTTGGAAAAACTCCAGATCCTGCGAAGTCAGTACCTCACCGACCTGCTGTTTGAACTGCGCCAGGCGATGGCCGGTGATGGCTTCCTGCGTGGGCAGTGGCATCCGCTCGACCGGTTGGCGGGTCGCCTTCTCAATGGTCCGCAACATACGCAGTTCGCGGGGGGCCACGAACAAAATGGCGTCGCCGGCCCGACCGGCCCGACCGGTGCGGCCAATCCGATGGATATAAGCTTCTGGATCGTAAGGAATGTCATAGTTGATGACGTGGCTGATCCGCTGCACGTCCAGCCCGCGCGCCGCCACGTCGGTCGCCACCAGAATGTCCAAACCGCCGTTGCGCAACTGATCAATCGTTTTCTCACGCAACGCCTGCGTCATATCACCATGCAGGGCGGCGCTGGGATAACCTCGTGCTTCCAGCCGTTCCGCCAGTTCCGTCGCGGCCACTTTAGTGCGCACAAAGATCAATATGGCGTCGGCGTCCTCCACCTCCAGCACCCGGGTCAGGGCATCGAGCTTGTGCTGGACACCCACTTGACAGTAGCGTTGCCGGACGGTGGCGACCGTCGCGGTGCGGGTCTCGATCCGCACCTCTCGGGGATCGCGCAGATGGCGATGCGCCACCCGGCGAATCGGCTCCGGCATGGTGGCTGAGAACAGCGCGACCTGCTTTTCCGCCGGGGTCTGCTCCAGAATCCAGTCCACATCGTCGATGAAACCCATCCGCAGCATTTCATCGGCTTCATCCAGCACCACCGTGCGCAGCGCCGCCAGCGACAGGGTTTCCCGGCGCAGATGATCCATGACCCGACCCGGCGTACCGACGACGACATGGACTCCGCGCCGCAGATGGCGCAGTTGCAGGACCATGCTCTGGCCACCGTAGATAGGCAGGACGTGAAAACCGGGCAGATGACGGGCATAGCTTTGGAAGGCTTCCGCGACCTGAATCGCCAGCTCCCGGGTAGGAGTCAACACCAGTGCCTGCGTCTGCCGGTCGTTCCAATCGAGTTTTTCCAGGATCGGCAAGGCAAAAGCAGCAGTCTTGCCCGTGCCGGTTTGGGCTTGGCCGAGTACGTCATGGCCTTCCAGCATGGGCGGAATCGTGGCTGCCTGGATCGGCGTCGGCGCTTCATAGCCGAGTTCCTGGAGGGTTTCCAGCAGGGCGGGGGACAGCGCAAGCTGTTCAAAGTGTTCGATGGAGGATGACATGCCAGATATTACCTGAATGAAAATCACTTACAGTGGGCCAGAATACATAACCCGAACAAAAGCGAAGAGTGGGAAAAACCGCCGTCCAGTTTGATATTTCAGCCGGAAACGGCCGCCAACCGGCGGCGGCGAAACTTGTTAATAATGTGCCTGCGCCAGAGCAGATCAGCAATAACGAAGGTCACGGCACTGGCCACGACGCCAATGGTCAACGACCCGACCAGCAACGGCCAGCCCAGATCGCCCATCTGCTTCAAAAACCAGTCCAGCGAGGGTTCATACGCCCAATCCAGTGGGGGCGTCCCCAGCAACCAGGCACCGAATTGATAACAGGCAAAGAAAATCGGCGGTATGGTCACCGGGTTGGTGATCCAGACCATGGCTACCGCTACCGGCATATTGAAACGCAGCAGGGCGGCGGCGGTCGCGGCGAGCAACATTTGCCAGGGAACCGGCACAAACGCGAAAAACACGCCGGCGGCCAATCCCCGCACCGTCGAGCGGCGGCTGAAATGCCAAAGGCGGGGATCGTGCAGCAAATCGCCGAGGAAACGCAGGTTCTTATGTGAACGCAGTTGATGGGGATCCGGCAAATAACGTTGGAAGAACTGCTTCATAGGAATGTTTGGGAAAACCGGCGAAACGCTGGAGGCTGAGACGGTGAAACCACCTGAAAATTCAGGCTAGTCATTGTTTATTAAATATACCCGAACTGTCCGATAAAGTATCGCTTCCCAAAATTAAATTTTGGTGCTGGGAAACTAGCAGCTACGCTTTAACGTGTTCCCGAAATCTGATTATCCTGTGGAGTGCCTGTATGCAAATTCGAACAAAAAACTTCCGGCTCACCCCGCTCTGCCTGGCCCTGGGTCTAGTGGCCTTCAGCACGGTTGATGCCGCCACCCGTGCGGATTTCTACGCGCAATTTGATCCCGCCACCGGCGCAATCCCTCTTCCCAATAATCTGTTGTTCAGCGGTTCCACCGATGGCACGGTGAACATCCCGGTGGTCGATCCGGACAACCTGGCTGATCCCCAGGTCGCGTTGAACGGTTTGGACGGTTTCTCGACAGTCGCGCCGCTGACTGCCCAGTTTTCCAGCACGATTAACGCCAGTACCGTCAAGGCGGGGAGTACCGTGCGGGTGTTCGAGGTGGAACTGGTCAACCCGTTCCTGGATCCGGCGACGCCGGCACCATTCGCCATCACCGCCGTCCATCATGAACTCAGGGCCAGCATCGATTACCAGGTAAACCTGCTGCCGCAGGACGCCAACCAGACCACGCTCAATATCCATCCCCTGCTCCCGCTGAAGCCCAAGACCGGCTATCTGGTCACACTGACGAACGGCATTCAGGATAGCGGCGGCTACGATGCGCTGCCGTCGCAGACCTATGCATGGACCAAGCTAACGACCCCGCTGGTGGACGCCAACGGCAAGAGCGTGATTCCCGGATTGAGCGATGCCCAGGCGCGGGCATTGGAACCGCTCCGGCAACTGGTCAACAACCAGGAAAGCGCCGCCGCCAGTCAGGGCGTGGCCCGGAATAGCATCGTGTTGAGCTGGACGTTCATGACCCAGTCTATTGACGACGCCTTCGTGGCGCTGGGCAAGGATCTCAAACCGCTGGGGATAGCGGTTCAACCGACCGGCGCGACCACTGCTGCCCTCCCGGGAAACATGCCCGGCTTTTCCGATATCTACGCCGGGGCGCTGGCGATTCCCTACTACCTCAGCAAAGACAAGCCGCTGGACGGTTATTGGCAGACGGCCAGCGGCGGCGCGGTCACTCGTTATAATCCGCTGCCGGCGGCGACCGCAACTTTGCAAATTCCGGTGCTGATGACCGTGCCCAACGCCAAGAGCGGCCAGAACAAGCCGGCGAATGGTTGGCCGGTGGTGATTTTCCAGCATCCCATCCACTGGGATCGCACGCTCCTGTTCACCATCGCCGATGCGCTGTCATTCGCCGGCTTCGCCGCCGTCGCCATTGACGCGCCTCTGCACGGCGTCACCGATAAGACCAGCCCGTTCTACCTGCCGGGCATGGAGCGGACCTTTGATCTGGATTTGGTGAACAACCAGACTCTTGCTCCTCCCTCGGATGGAGTCATTGACCCGACCGGCAATTACTTCGTCTATCCGCAAAGCCTGTTGACTACTCGCGACAATCAGCGTCAGGCGGTGCAAGATCTCCGGCAATTGACTGCCAGCCTGCCGCTGATCGATCTGAATAGCGACGGAAAGCCGGACCTCGATACCGGACACATTCGGTTTGTCGCTCATTCGCTCGGTGCTATCCTCGGTGGTGTCTTCTTGGCCATTGAGGACAACGTCACCAGTGCAACCTTGGGCATGGCCAGTGGTGGTTTTGCCAAGATGGCCGATGGGTCAGCCATCTACGGGCCAACCGTTGCCGCCCAACTAGCCACTTTCGGCCTAATCAAGGGAACTCCCGAATACGAGGACTTTTTTACCGCATGGCAAACCACGTTCGATTCCGGTGATCCGATCAATTATGGTCCCGCCTCAATCATCGACAGACCTTTTCGCTTGCACCCGATTCACCTGATCGAGGTGGTCGGCGGCGCCGGCTCACTACCCGATCAGTACGTGCCGAACTCGGTGCCCGACGCGCCACTGTCAGGCACCGAGCCGCTGGCCAAGGTCATGGGACTCAAATCGGTCAGCCGCTCGGTGTGGGACGACCAGGGCGTGCGCGCCATCGTCCGCTTCACCCAGGGCGCTCACGACTCACTGTTCGACCCAAGACCCGCTGTCGGCGCGACCGCTGAAATGCAGGGCCAGATGATCAGCTTCCTCAATAGCGACGGCGCAGAACTGGAGATCATTTATCGCCCGGTTATTCAGCACTAACCTCGGTTAAATCTCCCAAGCCCTGTCGCCCTGCGGGTGATGGGGCTTTTCGTTGCCTCCGCCTTTTCCCCTTTACGCCATGGCATTCAATGGTTAGATTGACCGCCCGAAGCCAACCACCCGACCAAAGAACCGCCATGGCCCAATACATCTACACTATGAACCGCGTGGGCAAAATCGTGCCGCCCAAGCGGGAAATTCTCAAGAACATCTCCCTGTCATTCTTCCCCGGCGCGAAAATTGGCGTCCTTGGCCTGAACGGCTCCGGCAAATCGACCCTGCTGCGCATCATGGCCGGCCTGGATAGCGATATTCTCGGCGAGGCCCGCCCACAGGCTGGCATTAAAATCGGCTTCCTGACCCAGGAGCCGCAACTCGACCCGACCAAGGACGTGCGCGGCAACGTCGAAGAAGCGGTTGAACCGATCAAGGCTGCTCAGGCCCGGTTGGATGAAGTGTACGCCGCCTATGCCGATCCCGACGCCGATTTCGAGAAACTGGCCGCCGAGCAGGGCGATTTGGAGGCGTATCTGCAAGCGGTGGACGGCCACAACCTGGATCGTACCCTGGATGTCGCCGCCGACGCCCTGCGCTTGCCGCCCTGGGAGGCTGAAGTCACTCCACTCTCCGGCGGCGAGAAACGTCGCGTTGCGCTATGCCGGCTGTTGCTCTCCAAGCCCGATATGCTGCTACTCGACGAACCGACCAATCATCTCGACGCTGAATCGGTGGCCTGGCTGGAGCGCTTCCTCCAAGACTATCCCGGTACGGTGATCGCCGTCACCCATGACCGTTACTTCCTCGACAACGTCGCTGGCTGGATTCTGGAACTGGATCGCGGCCAGGGCATCCCGTGGGAAGGCAACTATTCCTCCTGGCTGGAGCAGAAGGAAAAACGGCTGGAGATCGAGGAGAAGCAGGAAACCGCCCATACCAAGGCGATGAAGGCGGAGCTGGAATGGGTGCGCGCCAATCCCAAGGGCCGCCACGCCAAGAGCAAAGCCCGCCTGGCCCGCTTCGAGGAACTGGAATCGCAGGAATTCCAGAAGCGTAATGAAACGCAGGAACTCTATATTCCACCGGGGCCGCGTCTGGGCGAGCTGGTCGTGGAAGCGACGCAACTCCGCAAGGGCTTTGGCGACCGGCTATTGATCGACGGTCTCGACTTCAACCTGCCCAAGGGCGGCATTGTCGGCATCATCGGCCCCAACGGCGCGGGCAAAACCACCCTGTTTCGGATGCTGGTCGGCCAAGAACAGCCGGACGGTGGAACCTTGCGGATCGGCGATACCGTCAAACTGGCTTATGTCGATCAATCACGCGACAGCCTGGATGGCAGCAAAACCGTCTGGCAGGAGATTTCCGACGGGCTGGACCTGATCACGATCGGCAGCTATCAAACCAATTCGCGGGCCTACGTGGGTCGGTTCAACTTCAAGGGCCAGGATCAACAAAAGTTCATCAAGGACTTGTCCGGCGGTGAACGCAACCGCGTCCATCTGGCCAAGCTGTTGAAAAGTGGCGGCAACGTGCTGCTGCTGGATGAACCGACGAATGATTTGGACGTGGAAACCTTGCGGGCGCTGGAAGAAGCCTTGCTGGCCTTCGCCGGTTGTGCAGTGATTATTTCCCACGACCGCTGGTTCCTGGATCGCGTCGCGACGCATATTCTGGCATTTGAGGGCGATTCGCAGGTCGTGTGGTTCGAGGGCAACTACGCCGATTATGAAGCCGACCGTAAGCGGCGACTGGGTGTAGAGGCCGACCAGCCGCACCGGATCAAGTATCGGAAACTGGCGTAAATCCGCCAGGTTGCAGCGGTACGCCGAGGCCTCACCGATAGGCAATAATGCGCACTTCGCTGTTCCAGTCGCCGAAAAACGCTTCACCCTCGGCGCGGAGCAGCAACTGACGATCCCGGGGCATCGGCAACCAGACGTTATCGGAATTATAGGCCCAGCTCGGCTGCGGCTGACCGACCGCGTACAGATAAAATGCCGCTTCCCGGGCGCCCTCGACCCGTACCGCAATCCGAAAGCGATGCGGACCGGCCTTGACATAGCCGGTCGCTACCTGGGCATAAACCAGAATTTCCCGCGCCTTGTCCGGCACCTGGGCGGGAATCCGGCGCGCTTCGTAGTCCTGGCCACCGTTCGGCAATTGGCCCATAGGGATGTCCACTGCCCGAAAATCGACCTGATTGGCTGGCGTTTCGCCCAAACGCGCTACGACCGCCGCATGTTGCGTCGCCAGTTGCTTCTGCAACCGGGTTAACGCCGCTTGCGTATCACGCGCTTCCTGGCGCAATCCGGCCAACGACTGTCGTGACTGTTCCTCCTGCCGTTGCCGTTGTTGTTCCTGATCCCGCATATCGGTCAGCATCTGTTCGATCCGCTCCAGCCGGTTATCCATGGCGTCCAGCTTGGACTCCAGCGCGGACGGCTCTACCGGGGCGATTTGAGGCGGAGACGGGCCGGGAGCCGACTTTGCCATCAATGACTGATCCCAGGTGCAACCGGGCGTCAGCGCCAGGGTCAGCACCAATATCCCCGCCACTCTGCTCAATTTCATGTCTGCTCCTGATTCTTCCCCAAATCCCTGCCAGCACCCTCTCTCCCTTAACCGGGAGAGAGGGGGATTGAACGCTGACAACGGTGACTCCATAGGCATTATAGCGACCCAGCGCCGACGTGATTTCACGGATTCAGGTATATTCACAGCATTTGCGCCTCCTCAGAGGACTTACTGGATGAACGAACTCAGCCTTTCCCAACAGACGCCTTTTAGCGTGGATTTCAGCGCCGCCGAATTCGCCGATAACCCGGAACCGCGTTGCCCCTGCGTGTTGTTGCTGGACAATTCCTGGTCGATGAACGGCCAGCCCATCGCCGAACTCAACCAGGGTCTGGCCTTGTTCAAGGAAGAGCTGCTGGCCGACAGCCTGGCCGCCAAGCGGGTCGAAATCGCCATTGTCAGTTTCGGCCCGGTCGAGGTGGTCAACGAATTCCAGACCGCCGACCAGTTCACCCCGCCGCATCTAGCCGCGCAAAAAGATACGCCGATGGGCATGGCCATTCTGCGGGGTTTGGAACTGTTGAACCAGCGCAAGCGATTGTATCGGGAAAATGGCATTCCCTTTTTCCGGCCCTGGGTGTTCCTGATTACCGATGGCAGTCCCACCGACGATTGGAAAGCTGCCGCCGCCGAGGTGCGCACGGGTGAGGAAAGCCGCGCTTTCGCCTTCTTCGCGGTTGGCGTCGAGGGCGCTAATCTGGACATTCTGCAACAGCTTGCCGTGCGCCAGCCGTTGCGCTTGAAAGGTCTGCGCTTCCGCGAACTGTTCCAGTGGTTGTCCAACTCCATGCGCTCGGTCTCGCGCTCGGTGCCGGGTACTGAAGTCCCGTTGAGTAATCCCGCAACTCCCGATGGCTGGGCGTCGATATGAAGGAGGTGGACGGCTGGCGCTATGTACAGGCTACCGTCCCCGGCGTCGCTCATCGGGTCAGCGGCGGTGAATGCCAGGATGCCTGCGCCGTACAGGCGCTGACCTTAACGGATGGCTCGTTGGCGCTGACGTTGGCGGTGGCTGACGGGGCCGGCAGCGCCACTCGGTCACGGGAGGGCGCGGAACAGGCTTGTCAAACCCTGCTGGCGGAATGCGCAACCTGGTCGGCGCAGGCGACTGAGGCGGACTGGACACCTACAGTTGCCGAATCCTGGGTGCAGAGCGTCCAAACCGTACTGCAACAACTAGCGACCGATGCCGGATTACCTGTTCGGGAATTCGCCTGTACTCTGCTCGGCGCGGTGATCGCCGCTGACCGGGCGCTGTTCCTGCAAATCGGCGACGGCGCCATTGTCATCAACACCGGGGACCGCTATCGCCCGGTATTCTGGCCACAGGGCGGCGAATATCCCAATGAAACCTTTTTCGTCACCGATGCCAACGCTGCCCACTGTCTGGAATGTACCGTACTCGCCGAAATGATTACTGAAGTCGCCCTGCTGACTGATGGGCTGCAACCGCTGGTGTTGCATTATCAAAGCCGGCAAGCGCATGAACCCTTTTTCCGGCCCCTGTTTCAATGCCTGCGCGATTACCCGGAAACCGGCAGTCTGCCGGAACTGGCGGCGGCGCTGGAGCGATTTCTGGACAGTCCGGCGATCAACCAGCGCACCCATGATGATAAAACCCTGATTCTGGCCAGTCGGTGGTCAGCGTCCGGTCCCCCTGCGCCACTCCTGGATGGGGACAGTGCGGGAGTGGAGAGCGAATCTGCACTGCGGAACGACTTTGGCGACGAAGCTGTATAACAGCGCCGGTCAGCCGGTCGATTTGGGCCAGCCGATTGGTCGCGGTGGCGAAGGCGCAGTACATGAAATTCCTGGTCGGCCCGGTTTTGTCGCCAAGGTTTATCATCAGCCGGTCCACCCCGACAAGGCGCTGAAACTGGAAAACATGGCCCGGCAGGCGCATCCCGCGCTGCTGGACATCGCCGCCTGGCCGGTGGATGTGCTGCGCGTCGGCGCGGACGGCCTGGTACAGGGATTTATCATGCCTCGCGTTACGGGGTATCAGGAAATCCACAGCCTGTATGGCCCCTCGCACCGCAAGCGAACTTTTCCCCACGCCGACTGGTCGTTTCTGGTTCACGCCGCCCGCAATTTGGCCAGCGCCTTCGAGGCGGTTCACGCCCGGGGCCACGTCATCGGCGATGTCAATCCCGGCAACGTCGTGGTCTCCAACCAGGCGCTGGTCAAGCTGATCGACTGCGACTCATTCCAGATCAGCGCCGGCGACCGGCTGTTCCCTTGTGATGTCGGCGTCCCGCAATTCACTGCGCCGGAATTGCAGGGCCGATCCTTTCACCGCCTGCACCGTACTCCGGATCATGATGCTTTCAGCCTGGCGCTGCTCTGTTTTCATCTGCTGTTCATGGGTCGCCATCCCTTCGCCGGCCGCTACCAGGGTCGGGGCGACATGCCGATTGAGCGAGCGATCAAGGAACACCGGTTCGCCTTTGGCCTCCATGCTACCGCCTGGCTGATGGAACCGCCGCCGCATACCCTGCCCTTCACCGCCCTGCCCCGTCCGGTTGCCAACCTGTTCGAGCAAGCCTTCGTGCCGCTGGCCGTCGGTCAACGTCGTCCTGCGCCACGGGAATGGGTGACGGCGCTGGAACGGCTGAATCGGGAATTGCGACCCTGTGGGCGAAACGTTCTGCATAAGTATCCCCGACGGCTGCCTGACTGTCCGTGGTGTACCCTGGAACAGGCCAGTGGCGCTGCCTTCTTTATCGCGCCCTGCCCGACGCCTCCGGCCAGTCCCGTCGCCAGTCATCCCCATTTTGATCTGGAGTGGATCTGGAAACGGATTCTGGCGGTCGCGCCGCCTGGCCACGACACCATGCCTTACCCGGAATGGCCAGCGCCGATGACGCCCACCCCGTTGCTGGAGCCTCTCCAACGCGCCCGGCGCGGCAACGTGATCAAGGCAGCCGCCTGCGCCGGTTCTGCTCTGGCGGTAACGCTGATCCGTCCATCACTGCTTTGGCTATGGCTGCCGTTAGCGGCGGCTTGCTGGTCACTGCTGCAAGACAGTGCGGTGCGCCGTGAATACCAACGTCGCCGGCTGGCCTTGTTTTCCGCCCGCCGGGAACTGATCGGGCTGCGCGCCGCTTGGCAACAACAGGCCAGCGAACAGCCGTTCCTGACCGCTTTGCAGACCTTGGAGACGCTGCGCGACCGCTACCGCCGCCTGCCGGATGAACTCCAACGGGATTTACAAAAGCTGGACGCCGATCAGCGTCAGATGCAGTTGCAGACCTTCCTGGAAAATCACTTCATCGACGCCGCCCAGATTCCCGGCATTGGCGTTACGGACCGGATGGCGCTGGAATCCTATGGCATTGAAACCGCCGCCCATGTCACCCCGGAGGCGTTACAGGGAGTGCCCGGCTTCGGCCAGCGTCTCGGCCGCCAGCGAGCGGCGGCGCTGCTCGGTTGGCGGCGGGCGTTGGAACAGCAGTTCCGTTATGATCCTCGGCAAGGCGTTAATCCCGCCGCTATCGTCCATCTCCGTCAGCAAAACGCGCAACAGCGGCTAGCCATCGAACGGGAATTGCTGGCAGGGCCGGATGAACTGGCTAAAATCAGAGTAGAGATTCTCAAACAGCGCGCCCAGCTCAATATCGCCCTGATTCGTCAGGCCGTGCAGGAGGCGCAGGCCCAAGCCGATCTGCGGGTTTTCTATCCCCGTCCTGATGGCTTCTGGCCGCGCCGCCGGGTTTAGCGACCGCAACCCACCCAAGAGTCCTCATTCAGCCATGGGTAGACGCAACGAACACACTCGCGAAGAACTGCGGAAAATCGCTCTGCAGGCTGCAGAAGCACTGGTTATCGAACAGGGGCTGGCCGGCCTGAGTACCCGCAAGGTGGTCGCCCGCATCGGCTACACGGTTGGCAGCCTGTACATGGCGTTTCGCAACCTCGACGACCTGATTGTCCAGATGAACGAACGGACACTGGACGCCTTGCAGGCCGAACTGACCGCCGCCATCGCCCACCAGCCCCCGCCGACCGTCGCGATCCGGGCGCTGGCCCAGGCATATATTCGCTTTGCGCTGACCGACACCCGCCGCTGGCTGGCCATCTACCAACACCGACTGCCAGAGGGGGAATCGCCGCCCAATTCGTTCACCGAGAAGGTGGCGCAAATGTTTGAACTGGTGCAGCAACAACTGGCGCGACTCAGTCCCTGGCGTTCCCCGGAAGACATCGCTCTGGCAGCGCGAGCTTTATGGAGCAGCATTCACGGTGTCTGCATCCTGGGCTTCGATCATAAGCTGGAAGTGGTCGGCGGTCGTCCAGTCCAGGAGGTCGCCGAATCGCTGCTGGAGAACTATCTGGCGGGTTTCGTTGCGCGTCGGTCGTAATGTCTGAAGTCAGCATGCATTGTATGGCCCAAGAAAACGCTCGCCGTTGAAATGAATCAGGTGCGATGGAGCATCAGCCACCCACACCTCGGTTTCCCACGCAATTTCGCCAAGATAGCGGCCCAAGACTGTTCGATTCGGGAAGGCAGTTACATAGACCAGCCCGGCAGCAATCCGTAGCAATCCGTAGGTCGGGCACAGGACGTGCCCGACATGACCGGCCCTATATCCGCCGGACTCGCCCCCACTGCTCCTCCAGCCGCTTGACTGACACCGGCAGCAGCGTCTTCAATTCTTGCGCGAACTGCGACACGCGCAATTCCTCCAGCAGCCAACGAAAGCAGATCAACTCCGGATCCTGCTGTTCCCGTTCGGCGTTGCGCGCCGCCTGCTGCTGATATTGATTCCACAACCGGAGAATGTCGCCGCTGCGCTGGCGATCCTTGTCCGGGGCCTGACGGAGCTTGTTCAACCGCACCGCCATCGCCCGCAAATAACGCGGCAGGTGCGGCAACCATTCCGCCAGGGTCTGGCGCAGAAAGCCCGGATAAACCAGATGCGCCAGTTGTTCGCGCAGATCGGCCAGCGCTTCAGCCCCGACCGACGACCTTTCCTGGCTCAAACTCTGCCGCGCTTCGTAATAGGCTTGCAGAATCTCCGCCGCGATCTTGCCGATCTCCGCCCGCGCCGCCGGCAGCCGGGTTTTGCCCCGTTCTAATAACGCCTCGAACCCCGCCCGATTGCGCGGCAACGGCTCATCGCGCAGAAACGCCCGGTCGAGAATGGCGTCCAGCATATCTTCCCGGAGTTGCTCCTGTGTTCCCAAACCGAGGTAATGCAGGGTCATGCGCTGAAAATTTGGTAAATCCCGGCCCAGCGCCTTGAAGGCCGACCCCAGCCGCCAACCGATCAACCGGCGCAATCCAGCCCGTGTCGCGGCTTCCGCCCGCGCTGGCGCATCCAGCACCCGCAACGCCAGCGTTCCGTCGGCTTCCGCAACCAGCGCCGGATAGCCGCGCAATTGAATGCCATTGCGGATAAAGCTCACCTCCTCCGGCAGCTCGCCGAAATCCCAGTCGCGCACGCCTTCCCGCTCAAATTCCGGGGTCGGTAACGCGGCGAAATGGGTTCGGGCCGCGCCGCGCAGTTGCTGTTGAATCGCCTCCCAGTCGCGCCCGACCGCCAGTTCCTGATCGTTCGCGTCCACTACCCGGAAGCGCATCCGCAAATGAGGCGGGACGGCGTCAGGATTCCACGCCTCATCGGAAATCTGCACCCCGGTCATCCGCTGCAACTGTTCCGTCATCGCCCCGGTCAACGACTGTGCGCCGGGCTTGATCACTTCCAGCAGCACTTGGACATAGTTGGGAACGGGGACAAAATGCCGCCGCAGCGCTTTGGGTAACGCTTTCAGCAACGCTGCCATGCGCTCCGCCTGCAAACCCGGCACCAGCCAATCCAGCCGTTTCGGGTCCACCTGATTGACCGCCGCCAGCGGTACGGTCAGCGTCACCCCGTCATCCGCCCCGCCCGGCGCAAAGCGGTAATGCAAGGGCAGTTTCAGCCCGTCGAGATCAAGATGGTCAGGATAACGCTCGCTATCCGCCGCTGGCCCCGCGTCCGCCAGCAATACCTCTCGGTCGAGAAACAATAACCGGGGTTGCTCGCGCTCGATCTTTTTCCGCCAGGTCTCAAAACTCGGCCCGCTGTACACGCCTTCGGGAATCCGCTCCTCGTAAAAGCGGTAAAGCGCTTCTTCATCGGCGACCAAATCGCGGCGGGCGCGAGTTTCCAGTTCCGCCAGTTCTTCCAGCAATTGCCGGTTGTGCTGGAAAAACGGCGCTTTGCAGTGAAATTCCCCCTCAACCAGCGCCTGGCGGATAAAAATCTGCCGAGACAGCGCCGGGTCCAGCGGTCCGTAATTGACCCGCCGCCCGGCGACAATCGGCAGGCCATACAATGTCACTCGTTCCGTCGCGGTCACTTGGGCGCTGCGCTTTTCCCAGTGCGGTTCCGAATAATTGCGCTTGAGCAGCGGCCCGGCCAGTCCTTCCACCCAGTCCGGTTCAATCCGCGCCACGCTGCGGGCGTACAACCGGCTGGTTTCGACCACTTCGGCGGCCATCACCCAGCGCGGGCGCTTTTTGAACAACCCGGAGCCGGGGAACAGATAGAACTGCCGTCCCCGCGCGCCGAGATAAGCGTTCTCTTCCTGCTTCAAACCGAGATGACCGAGCAGGCCGGTCAGCAGCGCCCGGTGCAGAGGATCGTAGGTGGCCGGCGCTTCATTCAACCGCATCCCCATCTCGGTAATCCGCCCCAACAATTCCTGATGCAGATCATGCCATTCCCGCATCCGCACAAAGGACAGGAAATCGGTCTGGCAAAGATTTCGCAACTGATTTTTGGAAAGCTGGCGGGCCTGCTCATGGTAGTAGTCCCACAGTTTCAACAGGGCCAGAAAATCGGACTGTTCATCGCGAAACCGGCGATGCTTCTCATCCGCCGCCTGCTGCTTCTCAAGCGGCCGCTCGCGAGGGTCCTGAATGGCCAGCGCCGCGACGATGATCAACGCCTCGCTCAAGCAACCTTCCCGTTGCGCCGCCAGCAACATCCGGCCCAGCCGGGGATCGACCGGCAATTTCGCCAGTTGCCGGCCCAGTTCAGTAATGCCGCGTTGTTCATCGACCGCCTGCAACTCGAACAGCAGGCGGAAACCGTCGCTGATTTGCCGGGAATCGGGCGGATCGACGAAGGGAAAATCCTCCGGGCGGCCCAAATTCAGCGCGCTCATCTGCAAAATCACCGCCGCCAGATGGGTGCGCAGAATTTCGGGATCGGTGAACGCGGGCCGCGACTGAAAATCCTCTTCCGCATACAAACGAACGCAGACGCCGGCCATCACCCGCCCGCACCGTCCCGCCCGTTGCTGGGCGCTGGCTTGGGAAATTTTCTCAATCGGCAGGCGCTGAATCTTGCCGCGTGGACTGTAACGGCTGATGCGCGCCATGCCGGGATCAATCACATAGCGAATGCCCGGCACGGTCAGCGAGGTTTCCGCGACATTGGTCGCCAATACGATGCGCGGTCGGCCATGCTGCTGAAACACCCAATTCTGTTCCGTCGCGGAAAGGCGGGCATACAGCGGCAGAATTTCGGTGTTCGGCGGATGATGCTTGCGCAGACTTTCGGCGGTTTCGCGGATTTCCCGCTCGCCGGACAGGAAAATCAGAATATCGCCCGGCCCCTGCCGCCACACCTCATCAACAGCGTCCAGAATCGCCTGCGGCAAATCGCGGTCGCGCTCATCCTCCTCAGCAGCCAGCAGCGGCCGATAACGCAGTTCCACCGGATAAGTGCGCCCGGACACTTCAATAACCGGCGCATGATCGAAATGCCGGGAAAAGCGTTCAGGATCAATGGTCGCCGAGGTGATAATCAGTTTGAGATCAGGCCGGCGCGGCAACAGGCGCTTGAGATAGCCGAGCAGAAAGTCGATGTTCAGACTGCGCTCGTGGGCCTCGTCGATAATCAGGACTTCGTACTGCTCCAGCCGCCGGTCGCTCTGGGTTTCCGCCAGCAGAATGCCGTCGGTCATCAGTTTGACCACAGTCTCCGGCCCGACCCGGTCCGAGAAGCGCACCTTATAGCCGACCTGCCCGCCGAGTGGAGTTCCCAACTCGGCGGCAATGCGCGTCGCTACCGACCGGGCGGCGATGCGGCGCGGCTGGGTATGGCCGATCAGTCCCGCCGCGCCCAGGCCCAGCGACAGGCAGATTTTCGGCAACTGGGTGGTTTTGCCCGAGCCGGTTTCACCGCACAGCACGACGACTTGATGATCACGGATCGCAGCGGCAATCGCTTCACGATGGGCGCTGATCGGCAGATCATCATCGAAGGTCGGAACGGGCAGCGCCGCACGGCGTTCGCTCAGGCGGAGCGCGGCAGTGTCCAATGCAACAGTCAATTGCTCCAAGCTGCGATCAACGGGCTGACCTTCGCGCCAGCGCCGCCGCGCATTTTGGAGACGGCGGGCCAGTGCAGCGCGGTCACGGATCGGACACTCAAGGAGCCGGTTTTGCAGGGAATTAAGGGTGGTTTCCACGAAGAAGGATAAGATTTTGTTTGGAAAGATTTAGTTTTTCGGAGACCGAAAAGAGGGGATATTTTCGCATGAGTGGTGCGCCAGCGCCGATAAAATTGGCTTGCGGAAGTTAAGGCTTTCCAGTACTTTCCGCTCTGGGTGAAGGTCGCGGACCTTCAAAGACCCAGCGCCGGCCTTCGGGTTCGTCCGTTCTCTCGCTGGAATAAGACAGTCCGCACGGACCGGCAAAAAGGAAATTTTTTTGGCTTTGAGGTTTTATTCCTAATGCGTACTGGTACTGTAAAGTGGTTTGACGAGGCTAAGGGCTTCGGATTCATCGCCCCCGAGGATGGCAGCAGTGACGTGTTTGTTCATTACTCGGTGATCGAAGGCAAGGGATTCCGTACCCTGGCCGAAAACCAGAAGGTCGAGTTCGAATTCAAAGTCGGACCTAAAGGCCCGCAAGCCACCATGGTCAAGAAATTCGCGGCTCCAGAAGCAGCAAAATAACAATTTCCCACCTGCCTATCCAGCCAAAGCCCCGCCTTGTGCGGGGCTTTGTCGTTTTCTTCGCTATAATGCCGCGTCTTATCCCGCCCGATAGCCACCCATCGTGATTACACAGTGATTGAAAAACTCCGCAACATCGCCATTATCGCCCACGTCGACCACGGCAAAACCACGCTGGTGGACAAACTCCTGCAACAGGCCGGCACCTTTAGCGACCGGAGCGCGCTGGTTGAACGTATCATGGATTCCAACGACCTGGAGAAGGAACGCGGCATTACCATTCTCGCCAAAAACACCTCCCTGCGCTGGCGCGACTACCGGATCAATATCGTCGATACGCCCGGCCATGCCGATTTTGGCGGCGAAGTGGAACGGGTGCTATCGATGGTTGATTCCGTGCTGCTGTTGGTCGATGCCGTGGACGGGCCAATGCCACAAACCCGCTTCGTTACTCAAAAAGCCTTCGCCATGGGCTTCAAACCGATTGTGGTCATCAACAAAGTCGACCGGCCTGGTTCCCGTGCGCACTGGGTGCTGGACCGCACGTTCGACCTGTTCGACCGGCTCGGCGCGACCGATGAACAACTCGATTTTCCCGTCATCTACGCTTCAGCCCTGCACGGTTACGCCGGTCTGGATGAGACGGTGCGTTCCGGCAACATGGACCCGCTGTTTGAGACCATCGTGGAACATGTCTCCCCGCCTGATGTGGACCCGGACGGGCCGTTTCAACTGCAAGTCAGCTCGCTGGACTACAACAGCTATGTCGGGGTCATCGGCATTGGCCGCATTCGCCGGGGCAAGGTGAAAACCAATACCCCCGTGGTGATCCTGGATCGGCACGGCAACCGCCGCAATGGCCGGATTTTGCAGATTCTCGGCTTTCAAGGCATCGAACGGATCGAATTCCCCGAAGCCTCCGCCGGCGGCATCATCGCTTTCACCGGCATCGACAAGCTGGGCATTTCCGATGTGATCTGTGACCCGAACGCCGTCGAGCCGTTGCCGCCGCTGAAAGTCGACGAGCCGACCATGAGTATGACCTTTCAGGTCAACACCTCCCCCTTTGCCGGCCGCGAGGGCAAATACGTCACCAGTCGCCAGGTGCGCGAACGGCTCCAGCGGGAACTGATTCACAACGTGGCGCTGCGCATCGAGGACAGCGAAGATCCCGACAAATTCAAGGTCTCCGGGCGCGGTGAACTGCACCTGTCCATCCTGATTGAGAACATGCGCCGCGAAGGCTACGAACTGGCGGTCTCCCGCCCGGAAGTGATCATCCGGGAAATCGACGGCGAACTTTGTGAACCTTATGAACAGCTCACGGTGGACGTGGAGGAACAGCATCAGGGCGCAATCATGGAAAAGCTGGGCGAGCGGCGCGGCGACCTGCTGGATATGCAACCGGACGGCAAGGGTCGGGTGCGACTCGACTATCTGATTCCGGCACGGGGCTTAATCGGCTTCCAAACCGAATTCCTGACCACCACCTCCGGCACCGGCTTGATCTACCACGTCTTCGACCGCTACGGGCCGGTCAAAAAAGGGGCCATCGGCGCACGGCAAAACGGCGTACTGATCGCCAACGCCACCGGCAAGGTGCTGGCCTACGCCCTGTTCAATCTTCAGGAACGCGGGCGGATGATGGTTGGCCCCAGCGATGAAGTGTATGAAGGCATGATCGTGGGCATTCATTCCCGCGATAACGACCTGGTGGTGAACCCGCTCAAGGCCAAGCAACTGACCAATATTCGGGCCGCTGGCTCCGATGAAAATATCCTGCTGACCCCGCCAGTCCGGCTGAGCCTGGAGCAGGCGCTGGAATTCATCGACGACGATGAACTGGTCGAAGTCACCCCCAAATCCATCCGTCTGCGCAAGAAATTGTTGCTGGAGCACGACCGCAAGCGGGCAGCGCGCAAGGAGAGCGTTTAACCCCGTTTCTCTAAAAGGGAAGCATCCTGCTTTCAATCTGACGAATCTCTTCTATATTCGCTATGGGCTGCCGTGAGCGCTGTCTCTTCCCAAGGGCGGCTACAGTGCCCCGCAAACCTGAAGAAAATTCATCAATGAGGTTGATAAACAATGGCAGAACAAAAACTTGGTAATCCGGCGGTCGTAGGGCTGGCCGGTTTTGGCTTAACGACCCTGGTCCTGCAATTCCACAACGTCGGCTGGATGCCCAGCATCGGCCCGGTGGTCTGGCTGGGATTGATGTTCGGGGGAACGGCCCAACTGATTGCCGGCTTGCAGGAAATGAAGACCGGCAATAACTTCGGCTACTGCGCCTTCACGTCCTACGGCGCATTCTGGATCGCGTTAGCCTTGATGCTACTGGGCAACAAATTCGACGTATTCAAGGCCGGCACCGAAGACGTCGGCTGGTTCTTGGTCGCTTGGACCCTGTTCACCGCGATTCTGTGGGTCGGTTCGTTGCGCATTCATGGCGCGATGGCCTTCACCTTCACCACGTTGCTGATCGGCTTCATCCTGCTCGATCTGGCGCACTTCGGCTATCCCGGCCTGACTGTAGTCGCCGGTTATGAACTCATGGTCTGCGCGCTGGCAGCCTGGTACATGATGGCGCGCATTATCTTGAACGAAATTTACGGGAGGGAAATTCTGCCCGCCGGCAAGCCTTGGGTTGCCTGAGTACGATCTGACGCTTCCCACTCACCACCGAATTCTGGAGGATTCCAATGATGCGCAAAACCGCGCTTTTCACCAGTCTGGCCCTGATTCTGGGCGCCGCGCCGGCGCTGGCCGCCAATGATCCTAACGCCGCAACTCCTGATGAAGTCGTCACCAAGGTCCATGAAGCCGTTCAACACCTGAACACCAAAGGCTTGGCCGGCTTCTCCGACTTCAACAACAACAAGGATGCCCGCTGGGTCTGGAAGGACAGCTATGTGTTCGTTTATAGCTGCCGGGACAACGTCATGCTCGGCCATCCGCTGCGGCCGGACATGGTCGGCAAGCCGATCTTGCAGATGAAGGATGACAAGGATCATCTGCTGTTCCAGGATATGTGCAAGGTCGGCGCGAATAAAGACGGCGGCTGGGTCGAATACTGGTGGCCGAAGCCCGGCGAAGCCAAGGCATCGCGCAAGATCTCCTTCGTCCACAGCGCCGAGGTATCCTTCAAGCCGGATATCCAGGTTGGCGCCGGGATTTATGACGACAAGTTGAGCGTTGAGGAGTTGAACAAGATGGCCGCGCAGGTCAAGGAACCCAAGAAAGACGCGCCTTAATTCCCGCTGGCTCCACCCTCCCCTCTCCCACAAGGGGAGAGGGGAGCGAAAAAGAACTCGCTTCCCTCCTCGCGGGGGAGGGCTGGAGTAAGGAGAATTTTCGGCTACCGATCTTTCGGCGGCATCACATTCGCGTCGCTGCGGTATTGCACCGTTTCATAAGGTCGATCTTTGGGCGGTTTATCAGTGACCTGCAACCGTCCTCGGTCGTCATACCAGCGGTAGACGGGTCCGGTATATTCCGGCATCCCCGGCAACCAGTTCCGAATCCAGGCTGGCGTCTCCTGGGGTGTGGTATACCAGTACAGAATAATCCCGCCCAGTAAGCCCAACACGATGATCAGCCCTATCGGCACAGCGCCGATCTGCTCTTTCTTGCTCACGGTCGATCCCCGCGCAGCGCTACCACCCGTTCACGCAACCGTGCGGAAGTCGCTTGTTCCGGCGCGACCGGTTCGCCCACCACCAATTCAATCCGCGACCAGAATCGCCGTGGGAAATTCTTCATCGCTTTACCATAGCGGCGGCTGAAGAAACTGCCCCACAACCCGCGCAACGCCATGGGTACGACTGGCGCTGAAGTCCGCTGGATAATCCGTTCGATGCCGTTCTTGAACGAACCGATCTCGCCATCTTTGGTGAGCTGCCCCTCCGGGAAGATGCCCACCACTTCGCCCTCCTCCAGATAGGCGGCGACCCGGTCATAAGCCTGCTCCAGAATTTCCCGGTTTTCTCGCGCTGGAGCAATGGGAATCGCTCCAGCGGTGCGAAACACGAAACTGAGCACCGGGATTTTGAAAATTTGGTGGTCCATGACGAAGCGGATAGGCCGCCGGCAGCAACCGATGACCACCAGCGCATCCATAAAGCTAACGTGGTTGCACACCACGACCGCCGGCCCTTCATCGGGGATGTGTTCCAGCCCTTCGACGCGCAGCCGATAGACGGTATTCACCAGAATCCAGACGATGAAGCGCATCAGGAATTCGGGAACCAGCGTGAAGATATAAACCGCCACTAGCGCGTTGAAAATAGCGGCCAGCAACAAAAATTGCGGGATGGTTAAGCCGACGCTATCCAGAAAGAGAATCGCCAGTAACGCTGACGCCACCATGAATAAGGCGTTGAGGATATTGTTGCCGGCGATCACCCGCGACCGATAACTCGGCTCGCTGCGCTGCTGCACCAGGGCGAACAGCGGCACGATATAGAAACCGCCGAACATCCCCATCAGCAGAATATCCATCAGCACCCGCCAGTGAGAAAAGTTGCGTAGAAACTCCACGGCTCCAATCAGTGATGCTTCCGGCGCCACCGGGGCAGCGGCGAAAAATAGATCCACGCCGAACACGGTCAGACCGATAGCGCCGAACGGCACTAAACCCAGTTCCACTCGCCGCCCAGACAAGCGCTCGCATAACAGTGAACCGATGCCGATGCCCAAGGCGAAAGTCGTCAGCAGCAACGTCACCACATGCTCATCGCCGCCCAGCGTCAGCTTGGTGTAATTGGGCAGTTGGGCGAGATAGGTCGCGCCGAGGAACCAGAACCAGGAAATACCCAGCACCGACAGAAACACGGTGCGATTGCGCCGGGTGATCTTGATCGTGCGCCAGGTTTCGGTGAAAGGATTCCAGTTGATGCGCAGGTCGGGGGCGTCTGGCGCAGCGCGGGGAATGAACAGACTGGACAGAAAACCGAGGATCGCCAGGATCACCACCGCGCTACCCACTAACCAGGGGCCATTGCCCTGCACCGCGATCAACACCCCGCCCAGGAGCGTGCCGATTAAAATGGCAAGGAATGTCCCCATTTCCACCCAGCCATTGCCGCCGACCAGTTCTTCCGGCTTTAAGTGCTGCGGCAGAATGCTGTACTTGACCGGACCAAACAATGTCGATTGTGCGCCCATCAGGAACAGCAGGCTGATCAGCAACGGGATGCTGTTCAGCATAAAGGCCGCCGCCGCCGCCAGCATGATGACGATCTCCAGCAACTTGATCCAGCGCATGAGATGGGATTTCTCATACTTGTCCGCCAACTGCCCGGCAGTCGCCGAAAACAGAAAAAACGGCAGGATAAACAGGCCGGCGCTGGCGTTGATCAGAAGATTGGATTGGGCGGGATTGGCCGCCTGAAAGGCGATCAAGATGATCAGGGCGTTCTTGAACACATTATCGTTGAACGCGCCCAGAAACTGGGTGATGAAGAACGGCAGAAACCGTCGCTCCTTCAGCAGGGTGAATTCGTTGCCGGTGGACATGCGGTCAGGCTCTCCAAGAGGGGAAGAATGCGGAAGTGAACGGCGACTTCGAGTACGAAGTTTAGGTCAATCCGGAGTCGCTGATTCCGAAAATTCTTCGGTATTGTGCTCTACCCAGCGAGAGCCGGTCGCCAGATTCTCACGTTTCCAAAACGGCGCTTTCGCTTTCAATTCTTCCATGATGAAGCGGCAAGCGGCAAATGCTGCGGCCCGGTGCGCGGACCACACCGCGACCAGCACGATGGGATCATTCGGCTGCAAAGCGCCTACTCGATGAATCACCAGCGCATTCAGCAACGGCCAGTCCTGAAACGCGGTTTCGACGATGCGCTGAAGCTGGCGCTCGGTCATGCCCGGATAATGCTCCAAGGTCATGCGCTGCACCGGGTCCCCATCGTTGAAATCGCGCATCGTGCCGATAAAGATCGCGGTGGCGCCGTACTGACCGGGAAGGCGCTCGTCCAGCCTGGCCTGATAATCCGCCAGTTCCGCCAAGGGCGCGAAAGGCTGGTCCCGCAGTTCGATCCGCATCGTCTACCCTCCCGTCACGGGTGGAAAAAACGCCACTTCATCGCCATCCTGTACCGATTGCGTGAGTTCCGCATATTCCAGATTGACCGCCGCCAGGGTGTTCGGCGGCAAGGGCGTGTCTGGATGCAACGCCGCCCACACATCAGCGACCGTTAGACCGACAACGGCCTTCAGTTCATCACCGGCGCGGCCCAGGTGGTTGCGTAAACTGGCGAAGTATTTGATATGAATAGCCATAGGGTTCTCCTCTCCGTTACCGGACCCGCGCCAAGCTTAATAAGAGCGCCGCTACGCCCAGCAGCGCCATCATCCCATACTCAAAGCCATGCGCACCCATCCCGCTGCCCTTGAGAAACACATCACGGATCACCACCAGGTAATAGCGCAGCGGGTCCAGCCAGGTCAGCCACTGCACCGCTTCCGGCATGTTCTGAATCGGGAAGGCGAAGCCCGACAAGATCACCATCGGCATAATGATGAAGAACGCCAGCAGCATCGCCTGCTGCTGCGTTTCCGCGTAGCTGGAAATCAGCAGGCCGATGCCCAGCGAACTCATCAGAAACAGCAGACTGCCCGCCAACAGTCCGAGTACATTGGCCCGGAACGGCACGCCAAACCAGATGACAGCGATGATGCTGATCAGCGCCACATCGAACAGGCCGACGGCGGCCACCGCGATCATCTTCCCCGTCAGAAATTCCAGCCGCGCCACCGGCGTGACCAGCAACCGTTCCAAGGTACCGAATTCCCGTTCCCGCACCACGCTCATCGCCGTCAGAATGACGGTCGTAATCAGCACGATGGTGGCGATGATGCCGGGAACGAAATAGGAACGGTCATCCAGATTTTCATTGAACCAGGCCCGTTCCTCGATCCGCAAGGGCGGATCGATGCCGGCGCGGCGCTGGGCGCTCTGCTGCAACGCCCGACTGAGCTGCCCGGTGATCATCTGGGCGCTGTTGGAATCCGAACCATCCGCGATGATCTGCGCGACCCGTTGCCGTTGAAAATCTGGAGCGAAGCGCAAAATGGCGCGGATTTCGCCGTGATCCAGCACTGCGCTGGCCTCATTCATCGTGGAATGATAGTGCAGGCTGAAATTGCCGGACGCTGCGACCGCCGCCAGCAGTTCGCGGGTCTCTGCGGTTCGCGCCTGATCGACGACCGCGATCTCGGCATGACGGACATCAAAGCTGGCGGCATAGCCGAACACCATCAATTGAAACAGCGGCGGCACGACCATGAAAAACCGCATTCGCGGGTCGCGCAGCAGTTGCAAAAACTCCTTGACCAGCAGGGCGCGCAACCGGATCAGGCTGCTGATTCCCTCTACAGCGACGGCGTCAAACCCCCAACCGTCCAGGGCGATGCGTGATCGAAGGGGTTGCATAGGCATCAACTCCGGATTGATTCACATGCGACGTTCTCGTTTTGCTATTTCATATCACGCAGCCTCCACTTTCGGCTCCGAATGAGGCCAAATCACCGCCGTCTTGACCCGATTGCCGGTGATTTCGACGATCTCGACCGGATGCCCGGCCAAGGTCAACCGGACGCCAGGTTCGGGAATCGCTTCCAGATGCTCCATGATCAGCCCGTTGAGGGTACGCGGGCCATCGGTTGGCAATGTCCAGCTCAGCATCCGGTTCAAACTGCGGATCGAGGTGCGGCCATTGACCACATAGCCGCCATCGGCGCGCGGCGTCAGATTACGGTTGCCGACGGCCGCCGGGTCGGTGGTGAATTCGCCGACGATCTCTTCCAGAATATCCTCCAGCGTTACCAGTCCCAGCACATCCCCATACTCGTCCACCACCAGCCCGAACCGCCGGCGCAGTTGCTGGAAATTCACCAACTGCCGGGTCAGTGAGGTGCCTTCGGGAACGAAATATGGCTCCCGAACCTGCCCTTCCAGATCGGCAAGATTAAAATCCGGTTTCTGCGCCATTAGATTCAACACCTTACGCAGGTGCAGGAAGCCGATCACCTGATCAATGGTGTCGCGGTAGACCACCAACCGGGTATAGGGACTATGAGTCAACTGCGCCACGATCTCTTCCCAACCGGTGTCCAGGTCCAGCCCTGCCACTTCGTTGCGCGGAATCATGATGTCCTGGACGGTGATCTCTTCCAGTTCCAGGATGCTCAGCAGCATGGTCTGATGCCGCTTGGGAATCATCACCCCGGCTTCCAGCACCACGGTGCGCAGTTCCTCAGCGCTCAGGGTGTTCTGGGGCAAGGTCTGGATAGTGACCCGAAATAGCCTTAGCAGACTGTTAACGATAGTGTTGGTGACCCATACCAGTGGATAGAGAATCTTAAGCAGCAGTATGAGTACTGCCGAGGCCGGATAAGCGACCCGTTCGGGATGCAAAGCGGCCAGGGTCTTGGGAGCAACCTCGCCAAAGATGAGCACCACCAAGGTCATGGCAATAGTGGAAATGGCGATGCCGGTCTCGCCCAAAAAATGGATGGCGACGATCGTGGCCAGCGAGGAGGCCAGGATGTTAACGAAGTTATTGCCAAGCAAAATGACGCCAATCAGTCGGTCCGGTCGTTCCAGCAGGTGGCTAACCCGCAGCGCGGCCTTGTCGCCGGCTTTGGCGCGGTGGCGCAGACGGTAGCGGTTGAGGGTCATCAGTCCGGTTTCGGAACCGGAGAAAAAAGCGGAACAGCCAATCAGCAGCGCCAGGGCGACGAACAGCAGCCCTATATGAATATCGTCCAAGTCGCAAAAACCTCGGTTCGGATGGTGAATTTCGTTTTTACGGGTTGCGGGCGCGAACTGTCAAGCACCTTAATAACGGCGCAGCACCAATTCCAGCACCAGTTTGCTGCCGAAATAAGCCAGCAGCAGAAAGGTGAAACCGCTCAGCGTCCAGCGAATGGCGGTGCGTCCGCGCCAGCCAAACCGCCAGCGGCCCCATAACAACACCCCGAACACCCCCCAAGCTACGAAAGACAGCACGGTTTTATGCACCAGGTGCTGGGCGAAAATATCCTCCAGGAAAAACAGGCCGCTGGCCAGGGTAATACTGAGCAGGACAAAGCCGGCGCCGATCATCTGAAACAGCAGGGATTCCATCGCGGTCAAGGGCGGGATGCCGCGCAGAAAGCCACCCGGCTGGCGATGGCGCAGCCGATAATCCTGCACCGCCAGCAGCAGGGCCTGCACTGCCGCCAAGGTGAGCAGCGAATAGGCGAGAATAGCGATCAGGATATGCAACTCCAGCGGCCACTGCCCAGTGTCAGCGACGATGCGCGCCGACGGAAACAGCAGACCGAAGATCAGGGTCAGGGCGCAAAACGGCAGCACGATGATGCCTAGATTCTCCACCGGACGCACCATAGCCGCCGCCAGCAACAGCACACCGATCAGCCAACCGGTGAACGACAGGGCGTTGAAAAAGCCCAGATTCAGGCCGGCGGATGAAAAAACCGTCTGAGACAAAATCATGGCGTGCAAGATTGCGGCGCTCCAGCCTAGCGCCAATGGGCCGCCTTTAGCACCCGGTCCGCCACGGCTGGCGCGTGCCAGCCGCGCGGCAAGCCAACTGCCAGCGAGCAGGTATAGCAAAGCGGCCAAACCGCCGATGAGCGCGTTCATTAAGATTTCCTGGATCGTCTTTCGCTCCCTTCTCCGCTGCCAGGAGAGGGTCATCTTTTCGCTCCCTTCTCCCCTGGCGGGAGAGGGATTGAGGTGAGGGGGGCCGAAGAATAATGACATGGAACGACATCGGCTTGAAGCGCCCCGGCCCGTTCGATTCCTCTATAATCGCCGCACAGGATCGTTAATAAAGGTTAAACCGGCATGTTTGAAAATCTCAGTGAACGTCTGCTCCGCACGGTCAAAAACCTGCGCGGCCAGGGTCGCCTGACCGAGGACAACATCAAGGACGCGCTGCGCGAGGTACGCATGGCGCTGCTGGAAGCCGATGTCGCGCTGCCGGTGGTGCGGGAGTTTATCAATCGGGTACGCGAGCGGGCCATCGGCGAGGAGGTGCTGCTCAGTCTGACGCCGGGCCAGGTGTTGATCAAAATCGTTCATGACGAACTGATCCGCACCATGGGCGAGGCCAACGCTGAGCTGAATCTGCGCACGCAACCGCCGGCGGTCGTGTTGATGGCCGGTCTGCAAGGTTCCGGCAAGACCACCAGCGTCGCCAAGCTGGCTCGCTGGCTCAAGGAGCAGCAGCACAAAAAAGTGCTGGTGGTCAGTTGCGACGTGTACCGGCCAGCGGCTATCGACCAGTTGCGCAAGCTGGCCGGCGAGGTCGGTGCGGAGTTTTTCCCCAGCGATCCCGGACAGGAACCTGAAGCCATCGCCCGTCAGGCGCTGGAACACGCCCGTACCCATGGTGTGGACGTGTTGATCGTCGACACTGCCGGTCGCTTGCACGTTGACGAAGCGATGATGGCGGAAATCCAGCGGTTGCACACGGCGCTCAACCCCATTGAAACCCTGTTCGTGGTGGACAGCATGACCGGTCAGGACGCCGCTAACACCGCCCAGGCTTTCAACGCCGCCTTGCCGCTAACCGGGGTGGTGCTGACCAAGACGGATGGCGATGCCCGGGGCGGGGCGGCGCTGTCGATCCGTCACATCACCGGCCAGCCGATCAAGTTCCTCGGCATCGGTGAAAAGACCACCGCCCTCGAACCCTTTTTTCCCGACCGGGTCGCCTCCCGCATTCTCGGCAAGGGCGACGTTCTCAGCCTGGTCGAGGAGATGGAGCGCAAGGTCGACAAGGAGAAAGCGCTGAAACTGGCCCAGAAAGTTCAGAAAGGCAAGGGTTTCGATCTGGAGGACTTCCGCGAGCAGATGGAGCAGATGATGGGTATGGGCGGCATCGCCGGGTTGCTGGAAAAGGTCCCGGGTTTCAACGGAGCGCCGGCTGCGCTCAAGGAGCAGGCGACGGACAAAGAAGTCAAGCGACTGATTGCCATCATCAACTCCATGACCCCTGGAGAACGGCGCTTCCCGGACATCATCAAGGGTTCGCGCAAACGGCGCATTGCTGCGGGTTCCGGCACACAAATTCAGGACGTGAACCGTCTGCTCAAGCAGTTCGACCAGGCGCAGAAGATGATGAAGAAAATGAAAGGGGGAGGGTTGATGAAAATGATGCGTGGCCTGCAGGGCCGAATGCCGCCAGGCAGTCTGCCACCCATGAAGCGCTAATTCCCAAAAGGTTTCCAACACCTGAAATTTCCGTTACTATTCTCTACTTAATTCGGCCGCCCCCTGCGGGCGGCTTTTTTGTATGGATCTCGAAATTCGCAAGAGGTATTCACAGCGTGGTGACCATCCGCCTGTCTCGTGGCGGCGCTAAGAAGCGCCCTTTCTACACCGTGATTGTGACCGACAGCCGTAACCGGCGCGACGGTCGTTATATCGAGCGGCTCGGCTTTTTCAACCCTATCGCCAGCGGCAAGGAAGAGCGGTTGAGCCTGAATCAGGAACGATTGCAGTACTGGTTGAATACTGGCGCGCAACTTTCCGCACGGGTGGCCAGCCTGGCGAAGGAATACGCCCGTAAACAACCGGTAGCGGCTTAACCGCTTATCGTACTCATTAGATAGTCAGCCGCCATGTCGGATTGGGTCGTGCTGGGCCGGGTTTCGGGTCTGTTGGGTCTGCAAGGCTGGGTGCGGGTGTTCTCTCATACTGACCCGCGTGAAGGCATTGCCTGTTACCATCCGGTGTTTCTGCGGCGGCAGGGCGAATGGCAGCCTTTCGAGATTGAAGCCGGTCACGCTCACGGTGCCGGAGTGGTGCTCAAGTTCGTGGGTTATGACGACCGCGACCGGGCTGCGACCCTGATTCAGAGCGACATTGCCGTGCGCCGCACGCAGTTGCCGCCCCCCGGACCGGGTGAGTATTACTGGTCGGATTTGGCAGGATTGCGGGTGATCACGCTGGAGGGCGTGGATTTGGGGACCGTCGATCATGTATTTGCGACCGGCGCTAACGACGTGCTGGTGGTTAAAGGTGAACGGGAACGGTTACTGCCCTTCGTGAAAGGTCAGGTGGTGGTCGAGATCGACCTCGAACAGCGTCTGTTGCGGGTCGATTGGGATCCGGATTTTTAGTGCGTATCGACGTCATCACCCTGTTTCCCGAAATGGTCGAAACCCTACTGCGCTTCGGGGTCACGGGTCGGGCAGTCGAGCGCAACTTGCTCAATGTAGCGACATGGAATCCGCGCGACGAAGCTCATGACCGGCATCACACGGTCGATGACCGCTCCTATGGCGGCGGACCGGGGATGGTGATGAAAGTCCAGCCGTTGCGCGACACCCTGCGGCGAACGCGGGCGGCGGCGGAACCATCGGGAAAAACCCTGTATCTCAGTCCCCAAGGTCGGCCATTGACTCAGGACGGGGTGCGGGAACTGGCGAGCGGGCCGCGTTTGATCCTGCTGGCGGGTCGCTATGAAGGCATCGATGAGCGGTTGATCGAGGCCGAAGTTGACGAGGAATGGTCCATTGGCGACTACGTCCTGAGTGGCGGCGAACTGGCGGCGCTGGTGGTGATCGACGCGGTAGCCCGGTTATTGCCGGGCGCTTTAAATGACCATGAATCGGCTGAACAGGATTCGTTCATGGACGGTCTGCTGGACTGCCCGCATTACACCCGGCCTGAAGACATCGACGGTCGGCGGGTTCCGGCAGTGCTGTTAAGCGGTGATCACGCGGCCATTGCCCGCTGGCGGCGGCGCGAGGCGCTGGGACGAACCTGGCGGCGGCGACCCGAACTACTGGCGCGGCGTGGGCTGGATGCCCAGGATCAGGCTTTATTGAATGAATTTATTGAGGACTATTCAGAAAGAATGGGGTATCCCGGCGTTGCTGGCGATCTCTTGGAACAACGTGGAGTAGAGTGTGATGAGCAAATTGGTCGAAGCCTTTGAACGGGAACAGATGACCCGTGAAGTCCCCGAGTTCAATCCCGGCGATACGGTAGTGGTGCGGGTCAAGGTCAAGGAAGGCAATCGTGAGCGCCTGCAGGCTTTCGAAGGCATCGTGATCGCCAAGCGCAACCGGGGCCTGAACTCCGCGTTCACCGTGCGCAAGATTTCCCACGGTGAAGGCGTGGAGCGGGTGTTCCAGACGCACAGCCCGGCGATTTCCGATATCAGCGTCAAGCGCCGGGGCGATGTGCGCCGCGCCAAGCTGTATTACCTGCGCGGTCTGGAAGGCAAGGCCGCCCGCATCAAGGAAAAGCTGCGCTAGCCGACGCACCCTCCCTCTGTTCGGGAGGGTCGGGGAAAGTCAAATGCACGACCCGTGGATCCACTGGATCAATCCGGTTCGAGCGCTGGCGGTGGAAGCCAGTGAGCGGATTCTGGCGATTTACGCGACGGCGTTTGACGTGATCGCCAAGGAAGATAACAGTCCGTTGACCGCCGCTGATTTGGCGTCGCATCAAACCATCGTCGCGGGTTTGCGCGAACTGACCCCTGACATTCCGGTGCTGTCCGAGGAATCTGCCGCCCTTCCGTTCGCCGAGCGTCAATTCTGGCGTCGTTACTGGCTGGTGGACCCACTGGACGGCACTAAGGAATTTGTCAAACGCACGGGTGAGTTCACGGTCAATATTGCCTTGATTGATGATCACCAGCCGGTTCTCGGCCTCGTGCGCGTTCCGGTTACGGGCTTATGTTACTTCGCCGCCCTCGGCCATGGCGCGTTCCGCGAAGACCCGGGGCAACCGCCGCAACCGATAGCCGTTAAACCTCTGCAACCCGGCCAACCGGTGCGGGTCGTCGGCAGCAAATCACACGGCGGGCCGGGTTTGCAAAAATTCGTCGCCGCCCTGGGGCCGCATCAACTGGTCACCATCGGCAGTTCGCTCAAACTCTGCCAGGTCGCGGAAGGTGCAGCGGATGTCTATCCCCGCATGGGACTCACCTCGGAATGGGATACCGCTGCCGCGCAAGCCGTTGTCGAAGTTGCGGGCGGTCAAGTGGTGTCCGCCGCAACCGGTCAGCCGCTACGCTACAACACCCGCGATTCGCTGCTGAATCCGTATTTTATCGTCTATGGGGACGCCAGTCGCGACTGGCTGTGCTACGTTCCACACGAGGATTGAAGGGTGAGGTCGTCATGAGCGTCTATCAAGCCATCATCGCGGCGCCATTCGCCTACATCGGTTTGCGCATGGCCGGCGAAGCGGTCAGCGCACTGGATTATCTGCCCGCTGATACGCCTGAGCAGCCGCCCACCGATGCCGCGACTGCCCGGGTCGTCGAGCAGTTGCAGGTCTATTTTCATGATCCCCACGCCCCGCTCACCGTTCCGCTGTTGCTGGAAGGAACCACGTTTCAACAGCAGGTCTGGGAGGCGTTGCAAGCCATTCCGCCAGGAACCGTATTGACCTATGGTGAACTGGCCAGGCAGTTGGGAACCGCCGCCCGCGCCATTGGCGGCGCCTGCCGCACCAATCCCATCCCGATCCTGATTCCCTGTCACCGGGTGGTGGGTCGGCAAGGTTTAGGCGGTTACACCGGAGCAGTGACTGGCGATTCGCTGGGGATCAAACGCTGGCTGTTGCGGCATGAGGGCGTGGATTGCCCACCCGCTTGAAATCCCGCTATCTGTCCACATATCCGCTCCTGGCATACGAACACATTACCCAGGAGACCGTCCCCCCATGACCGTCGAAGCCCATAAGGAAACCCTCGGTTTCCAGACCGAGGTGCAGCAATTGCTGCGCCTGGTCGCGCATTCCCTGTATTCCCATAAGGAAGTCTTCCTCCGCGAACTGATTTCCAACGCCTCCGACGCCTGCGACAAGCTGCGCTTTGAAGCGCTGACCGATGGCGCGTTGTACGAAAACGATCCCGAACTGAAGATCCGCGTCAGCTTCGACAAGGACGCTCGCACCATTACCGTGGCCGATAACGGCATTGGCATGGACCGGCAGGAAGTGATCGATAATATCGGCACCATCGCCCGTTCCGGCACCCGTCAGTTCATGCAGAAACTCACCGGCGATCAGGCCAAGGACGCCAATCTGATCGGCCAGTTCGGCGTGGGCTTCTATTCCAGCTTCGTCGTCGCCGACCGGGTGACGTTGCGGACCCGCCGCGCTGGCATGGGTGCGGAGCATGGCGTCTACTGGGAGTCCATCGGCGAAGGTGAGTACACTCTGGAAACCATTGAGAAACCGGATCGTGGCACCGAGGTCGTTCTCCATCTGCGCGAGGAAGATAGCGACCTGCTCAATGAGTGGCAGTTGCGTTCGATCATCACCAAGTATTCCGATCACATCACCCTGCCGGTCATGATGCCGGTGGAGAAACCCGCCGAGGACAAGGATGCGCCGCCGGTCGTGGTGGAAGAACGAATCAATCAGGCGGCGGCGCTGTGGGCGCGGTCCAAGAATGACATCAAGGAAGAGGAGTATAAGGAATTCTACAAGCACGTCGGCCATGACTTTGAAGACCCGCTGGCCTGGACGCATCACCGGGTCGAGGGCAAGCTGGAATACACCTCACTGCTATTCATCCCGACCCGTGCGCCCTTCGACCTGTGGGATCGTGAACAGCGCCATGGCGTCAAGCTGTATGTGCAACGGGTGTTCATCATGGACGACGCAGATCATCTGATGCCGCGTTATCTGCGCTTCGTGCGCGGCGTGATCGACTCCAATGATCTGCCGCTGAATATCTCCCGCGAGTTGCTGCAAGGCAGCAAGGTGGTGGACAGCATTCGCGCCGGTTCAGTGAAAAAGGTGCTGGGCCTGCTGGAGGACATGGCGAATAACGACGCCGAAAAATACAGTAAGTTCTGGAAAGAGTTTGGCCGGGTGCTCAAGGAAGGACCCGCTGAGGATTACAGCAACCGCGAGCAAATCGCCAAATTGCTGCGCTACGCCTCAACCCACAACGACACGCCCGACCAGACCGTTTCACTGACGGATTACCTCGGGCGGATGAACGATGGACAGGACAAGATTTACTACATCAGCGCCGACAGCTTCGCCGCCGCCAAAAACAGCCCGCATCTGGAAATCTTCCGCAAGAAAGGTCTGGAAGTCTTGCTGCTGACCGACCGGGTAGACGAATGGCTGATGTCGCACCTGACCGAATTTGAAGGCAAGCACTTCCAGTCCGTCGCCAAGGGCGCGCTGGATCTGGACAAGATTGCTTCAGAAGAGGAAAAGCAGGAACAGAAGCAGGCCGAGGACCAATACCAGGGTTTGCTGACCCGGGTCAAAGACGTGCTGGGCGACAAAGTGAAAGAAGTGCGAATTTCCTCGCGGCTGACCGATTCGCCGGCCTGTCTGGTGGTCGACGAATATGCCCTCAGCGCCCACCTGGAGCGACTGCTGCGCGATGCCGGACAGAGCGTGCCGATGAGCAAGCCCTATCTGGAACTGAATCCCGCGCACTCGCTGATCGCCCGGTTGAAGGACGAAGCCGACGTGACGCGCTTTGGCGACTGGACGAATCTGTTGTTCGAACAGGCGGTGTTGGCCGAGGGCGGGCAACTGGAAGACCCGGCCAGCTTCGTCAAACGGCTTAATGGCCTGCTGCTGGCGATGGGTTAACCCTAAACCCGACAAATTTGCTAAATTATTGGCGACGATGATCCCATCATCGCGCTCAATTAACCGGGGAGATGCCCTAACATGATGCAACTGAAGGAAATTCTGAGTAAAAAAGGTGGACAGCCCGTCACCGTGCCGACCACCGCCACCGTCGCCGCCGCGATCCACGCTATGACCGAGCATAAGGTTGGCTCAGTGATGGTGCCGAATGTCGATGGTTCACCAGCGGGCATCTTCACCGAGCGCGATGTACTGAAACTGTGCGCCGAAGGCCGGACCGATTTCGCCAAAATGTCGATTCGGCCCTGCATGACCTGCGACATGACCATCGGCAAGCCAAGCGATACGATCGGCGAAGTCCTCACCATCATGACGGCCAAACGCTTCCGCCACATGCCGGTGGTGGATGAGAGTGGTAAAATGATCGGGGTCGTTTCCATTGGCGACCTGGTCAAGGCCAAGCTCGAAGAAACCGCTCAGGAAGCTCAGGCCCTGCGCGAATACATCACGACCTAAAGCCGTTCGGGATGCCGACTGGAAATTCACCTCCCTCGCCTAAAGGGGGAGGGAGTGAGCGCTTCTGGGAAACCGCTGCCCTCTCTGACCTGACCGGGGCCGAATGGGAAGCGCTGTGCGACGGTTGCGGCAAGTGCTGTCTGCACAAGCTGGAAGATGAGGAGACCGGCGAGTTGTTTCACACCAACGTCGCTTGCCGATTGCTGGATTTGCAGACCGGACAATGTACCCGCTACGCCGAACGGTTCCGCTGGGTCCCCGATTGTGTCTCGTTGACGCCTGCTGAAGTGCAGCGCGTTAACTGGTTGCCAGCAACCTGCGCCTATCGGTTGCGCGCCGAGGGCCAGCCCTTGCCGAACTGGCATCCGTTGCGCACTGGCGATTCGCGCTCCACTCAGAAGGCTGGCATGAGTGTGTGCGGCTGGGCCATCCCCGAACGCCGCGCCCGTCGGCTGGAAGACCACATCATCGAGATGCCTTCATGAAAGTTCGCTGCATTACCCTGGGTGCGTTCCAAGTCAACGCCTACTTGCTGGAAGATCCGGCTACGGGTCATAGCGCGGTGGTCGATACCGGCGAGGGACCACAACTGGCTAAGGTGCTGGCGGATTTGCAACCGCGCCCGAACCTGCGCGCCATTCTGCTCACCCACGCCCACTTCGACCACGCCGGCGGCCTGACGGATTTGCAACAGGAATTTCCCGAAGCCATCACCTGGCTGCCGACCCTGGAGCGGCCCATGTTTGATCTGCTGCCGCAACAAGGCTCTCTGCTGTTTGGCATGGCCGATTTTGACCGGCCACTCGGCCGCATCGACCGGGAAATCCGCGATGGCGAAACCGTCGATCTTGGCGGTGACTGGCGTCTGCAATTCCTGTCCACGCCCGGCCACTCGCCCGGTCAAGGCTGCTATTACGACGATACCTATATTTTCGTCGGCGATACCCTGTTCGCCGGTAGCATTGGCCGCACCGATTTTCCGATGAGCGACCCCGAACTCATGGAGCAGAGCCTGCATCGGTTGCTGGAACTGCCGGGACATCTGCTCGTTTGCAGCGGCCATGGTCCGGCAACCACTCTGGAGCAGGAGTTGAAGACCAATCCCTATCTGAGCGGCGTGCGTCGGCAGCGAGGCATCGCCGAAGTTTCATCCAGCGGGTCCGCCTGGTTGGAACCGCGCTGGGGCTAAGGAGCAGGGCGATGTGTGAATTGCTGGGGATGAGTGCCAATGTCCCCACCGACATCTGTTTCAGCTTTACGGGTCTGATGCAGCGCGGCGGCAAAACGGGTCCGCACCGCGACGGTTGGGGCATCGTCTTTTACGAGGGGTGCGGTTGCCGAACTTTCCATGACCCCAATCCTAGCGCCGAGTCGGAAATCGCCCGACTCGTGCAGCGCTACGCGATCAAGAGCCGGATCGTCGTCAGCCACATCCGCCGCGCTAATCGGGGTCGGGTGTGTCTGGAAAACACCCATCCGTTCAGCCGCGAACTGTGGGGCCGGCACTGGGTCTTCGCCCACAATGGCCAGTTGCGCGGGGTGAAACGGCTGCCGCTGGATTTATACCAACCAATTGGCACGACCGATAGTGAACATGCATTTTGCTGGTTACTCAGCCGTATCCGTGCGGAGTTTCCCGAACCGCCGCGCCGACCTGCGGCGTTATGGCGCTTTGTCTACACGCTGTCCCAAGCCTTGAATCAGCGCGGCGTCTGCAATTTCCTGCTCAGCGACGCCCGCCATCTCTACGCTCATTGCGGTACACAACTATCCTGGCTGACTCGCCGGGCGCCGTTTGGCGAGGCCCGACTGACCGATGCCGATATGACGGTCGATTTTCAGCGGGAAACTACGCCTGACGATGTCGTCACCGTGGTAGCAACCCGACCACTAACGGATAACGAGTCGTGGAGGATCATGCTGCCCGGCACCCTGGCAATCTTCAGCGCAGGCGAGCCAGTCACGACGTTCAGTGGTTAGCCTCCCGCGCTGAGGAAGGTTGCGCCACCTACCAGGCGCTGTTGCCAATAGCGCTGATTCAGCTTGACTTTGTGAACCTGCCGGCTGCCCGAAGAAGCATGGATCATCTGACCACTGCCCGCGTAGATGCCAACATGGGAAACCACGCCGCTGTTATCGGTGCGAAAGAACAGCAAATCACCCGGCAGCACCTGGCGTTGTGGACGACCCGCCTGAAACTGTTGCATAGTGGTGCGCGGCACCCGAATGCCCGCCTGCTGGTAAGCGTATTGCACCAGACCACTGCAATCGACGCCACTGGGCGATTCGCCGCCCAGGACGTAGGGGACACCGACCAGTCGTTCAGCAGCAGCGAGAATGCGCTGACGCGCTGCAGTAGTATGGGGATCGTGCGAGGCTTGCGGGGTCGCGCAACCACTGAGCCAAGCCAGACCCGCCAGCAGCAGAGCGATCAAAATATAACGGGAACCGGGGATAGGCATGAGCGAGATTCCCGATGGTTGAATCAGTCGGTAGTCAGCATGGTTTTTGCGCGAAACCGTGCAAGATGATCTATAGTAAATCTCATTGCATTTGACAGACTGGCCGGAACCGAAAAGGTCTGTTCTATCGCCACAACGGACGTGTAAAATCACTTGGAAAACCCAGTGTTCAGCTAGAGGCATCCTGCACCGCCATGCTGTTGCGATCCCCTCACCTCGCCAGCGAGGAAACTCCACCCTTCGAACTCAAGGGTAGTTTATTTACCTTGACCGTTCTGCATCTGTTTCAGATGGATCGGGCAGCCATCGAGCGACATTTGGTGGAAAAGGTCAAGCAAGCTCCCAGCTTCTTTAATAATACTCCGGTTGTGATCGATCTGGAGGAGATGACTGACTCACCAGAGGGGCTGGATTTTAATGGGTTATACGAATTGCTGCGCACGCACGGCATGGTGCCGGTGGGCATGCGCAACGGGACGCCGATTCAGCAGGCGGCAGCCCGGTTAGCGGGGTTGCCGGCGCTGCCCGAAAGTCGCGCTAATGGCGGCGCTAAAAAACCGGATAAAACCGAACCAGCGTCGCATAGTCGGATTGTCAATCATCCAGTGCGTTCCGGTCAGCAGATTTACGCGCCAGAGGGCGATTTGATCGTGTTGGGTGCGGTCAGCGCCGGCGCTGAAGTTATTGCGGATGGTAACATTCATATTTACGGGGTGCTGCGGGGACGCGCCCTGGCGGGAGTCCGGGGTGACGCTGAAACCCGGATTTTTTGTCAAAGCCTGGAGGCAGAGCTGGTCTCCATCGCTGGACATTACCGAATCAGCGAACAATTCGATTCAGCGGACCGCGGTAAGGCCGCCCAGATTCACTTGATGGAAAACCGATTGGTCATTGAACATCTCACCCGTTGATCCATCCACAGGCGGCGGCGACAGGCAGTATCGGCCGTCCATCCGATCTTTACATGCAACTTTAGGGATAATCGCTTGGCAACCGTTATCGTGGTGACCTCCGGCAAGGGAGGCGTAGGCAAAACGACGACCAGCGCCAGTTTCGCGACCGGTCTGGCCCAGCGTGGTTACCGAACCGTGGTCATCGATTTTGACGTTGGCTTGCGCAACCTGGATCTGATCATGGGTTGCGAGCGGCGGGTCGTATACGACTTCGTAAATGTCATCAACAATGAAGCCAACCTGAATCAATCGCTGATTCGCGACAAGCGGGTGGAGAACTTATACATCCTGCCGGCTTCCCAGACCCGTGACAAAGATGCGCTGACCAAGGAAGGCGTAGAGCGGATTCTGACCGAACTTAAGCAGGGGTTCGATTATATCGTCTGCGACTCGCCGGCCGGCATCGAACGCGGCGCGCTGATGGCGCTGTATTTCGCTGATGAGGCCCTGGTAGTGACCAATCCGGAAGTATCATCGGTGCGCGATTCCGACCGGATTCTCGGCATCCTGGCCAGCCGGTCGCGGCGCGCCGAGCAGGGGGAGAATCCAGTCAAGGAGCACCTGGTACTGGCCCGCTATGCGCCGGAACGCGCTGATCGGGGTGATATGCTGAGCGTCGACGACGTGTTGGAGATTTTGGGTATTCCCCTATTGGGCGTCATTCCAGAATCATCTACCGTCCTGCAATCGTCGAACGCTGGCGTCCCGGTCATTCTGGAAGACAGCAGCGAAGCGGGCGCTGCCTATAACGATCTGGTCGACCGTTTTCTGGGCAAGGCTTTGCCGCATCGGTTTACGTCGATCCAGAAAAAAGGGTTTTTGAAACGGCTGTTTGGTGGGGGATGAACCATGATGGGCCTGTTCGAAAATTTTTTCCGTGCGCCTCCCAGAAAATCAGCCGCCCTCGCCAAGGAGCGGTTGCAAATTATCGTCGCTCACGAACGGGGTAGTCGCCGCAGCAGTCCCGACTATCTGCCGACCCTCAAGAAAGAGTTGCTCGAGGTCGTGCGCAAGTATGTCCCTATCGATCAAAGCCAAATCAAAGTGCACCTGGACCGTGAGGGTGGCTATGAGATTCTGGAATTGAACATTACCTTGCCGGATGAGGAACAGCGCCTGAGTCCGCCACGGCAGAATGGCGGTGCGGGCGTTTAGGTGATTTTGCGGGCAGCACAGCGATCTTTGACCGGTTAATGGCTTTCGCTGATCGGTAGATAGATTAGCCTGACTAGCGTTCGCCCAGCATCTCTCTCAACGTGCGGGTCAACAGGCGTAAATCCGGCTCTCGCGACAGGGTATGTTCCCCATCCTTGACCAGGATGACCCGCACATCGGGGCTGGTGAGTTTCTCCGCGACCCGGATGCTGGTTTGCCACGGGACATCGGCGTCGCTCATGCCATGAATCAGCCGTACCGGGCAGTGGATCGGCAATTTGGGCCGTTCCAGCAACCGATGATGGACGGCTTCCTCGATGAGATGCAGGGCGATAATGTAAGGTTCGCCATAGGGCGAAGGCAGTGAGATAACTCGCTCGCGCCGCAATCGCTCCCGCAATGGTTCGTCCAGCCGGTCCCACAATAGATAATCCGTAAAGTCTGCTGCGCAGGCCAGGCCCAGCAACCCATTGATTCTTTCAGGCCGGGTGAGTGCGGTCAACAGCATCAGCCACGCGCCCATCGACGAGCCAACCAGGATTTGTGGACCCTTGGTCAATTGATCCAGCACCGCCAACACCTCCTCTGCCCAGCGACCGATGGAGCCGTCCGCGAACTGTCCACTGGATGCGCCGTGACCGGAATAGTCGAAGCGGACAAACGCCTGACCCCGCCCCCGGCACCAGTGTTCCAGGGTTGTCGCCTTGATGCCGGTCATGTCCGACGTGAAACCGCCCAGGAAGATCACCCCCGGCGCGGCGCCCGGACTGCGGTGGTAGGCGAGGAGAGTACCGTCGGCCAGGGTCAGCCGGGCGGGCGGGGAAGGAAAAATGTTCATGTTGGGCGAGTGGATCCCCCTATTTCCCTATCTCCCAAATTTGAGAGGCCAGCGCCGGCAGCACCACGCCCGCTGCACCGTTTAAACTGAACGTAACCTGCGGGCTGAGCGGCGTCGGCTGAGGGTTGATTTCCACGACGGTTGCTCCGGCGCGAAGCGCAATCAACGGCAGATCGGCGGCAGGATAGACCAGCGACGAAGTGCCAATGCTAAAAAAGACTTCGGCGCTGGCCGCCGCCTGTTCCGCCGACCGCAATGCGCCCGCTGGTAACATTTCGCCGAACCAGACTACATCCGGGCGCAGTAATCCGCCGCAATGCGGGCAGCGCGGCGGGATGTCGCTGCTTTCCGGCCAGCCTTCCACCAACCGGTCTTCGTCGCAACATTTGGCGCGGAACAGGTTGCCATGCAGTTCCAACACCTGGTGACTGCCCGCCCGGCGGTGCAGGCCATCAACGTTTTGGGTGATCAGGATGAATTCGGCAAGATGGCGCTCCATTTCCACCAGGGCATAATGGCCGGGATTCGGTTCGGCCTGGCGCACCCGTTCCTGTCGCCAGGCATACCATTCCCAAACCAGGCGGGGATTGCGGCGAAACGCCTCGGGCGTGGCTAATTCTTCGGGATTGTAGCGCGCCCACAATCCGGTCTGTGCTTCGCGAAAGGTGGGGACGCCGCTCTCGGCGGAAATGCCGGCGCCCGTGAGTACGGCGACCCGGCGGGCGGCCCGCAAACGGGTGATCAGCTCGCTGGGAATCGGCGGGACTTCGTTCATGACACGGCAGGTCTCGAAATAGGAAACGATTGACTTATTGATGATAGCAGTTCCCCAAGTCGCTCCGATGGAAATTCATCTGGATAGTTTTTTTTTGCAATTAACAGGGGTAAAATAGAATCCAGGGTCGGGTTGCGGGAACCCGCCAATGTTCAGTGGACAAACCCGGGGGAACCGCCATGTCTCTCGAATTTTTGATTATCGATCCGCAAAACGACTTCAGCGATGCACCAGGCGCCGCCCTGCCCGTGCCGGGAGCCAGCGCCGACGCTGAACGGCTGGCCGGTTTGCTGGATCGGCTCGGCGACCGTATCGACGATATCCATGTGACGCTGGATACCCACCAGTTACTGGACATTTCCCATCCGATGTTCTGGGTGGACCGGGAGGGGCACTCACCCGCGCCTTTTACCCAGATCACCGTAGCGGAGGTCGAGAACGAAAACTGGAGGTCCTTCAAACCGGAGTTTCAACAACGAGCGCTGAATTATGTGCGAGCCTTGCGCGATAACCACCGCTATGTTTTGACGATCTGGCCGCCGCATTGCCTGGTCGGGACCTGGGGGCATAATGTGATTCCAGTAGTTAGTGCAGCGCTGCGTCGCTGGGAGGAACGGCGGTGGGCGCGGGTTGACTACCACATCAAGGGCCACAACCCCTGGACTGAACATTATTCGGCGGTGCAGGCCGATGTGCCGGACCCGGATGATCCGTCGACCCAAATCAATGTTCAGTTGATCCAGACCCTCGAAAAGGCGGATCAGGTGGTGCTATCGGGACAGGCGCTGTCGCATTGCGTCGCCAACACGGTGCGGGACATCGCTGATCACTTCGGTGAGGAAAGCGTGCGCAAGTTGGTGTTGATCGAAGACACCAGTTCGCCCGTGCCGGGTTTTGAGAAAGTGGCTTACCAGTTTTTAACCGAGATGAAGCAGCGCGGCATGAAGATCGTTCAATCCGCTGAGTTTCCGGGCTGACCCGGCCATTCCACTGACCCTATCTCATGACCCTCTATCTGGATTCCTATTACACCATCGGCAAACTGCATCTGTTCTGCGAAGACTATGTTTGCCAGGGTAGCCAACCCTTTCCCTATATCATTCTGGCGGATGGCTGCTCCGCCGCCCCGGACAGCGATCTGGGCGCGCGGTTGCTGGTGTTGAATGCCCGCCGTCTGCTGCCCCGGTTTGCGCTCGGTGCATCCGACGAGGCCGGACGAACTGCCCGACATTGGCGACTGGGCCGGCGGCTGATCCGACGCGCTGCCCGGCAGGCGCGAGATTTAGGACTGGATGAGGGGGTGCTTGACGCCACCCTGCTGATCGCTTGGTGCGAGGGTGACACCGTCCATGTCCATCTGTATGGCGATGGCTGCATCATCACCCGGAGCGTTGCCGGCGCAGTGGCGGCGATCCAGGTGGAATACGCCGAAAATGCACCCTATTACCTCAGTTATCTACTGGATGCCGAGCGCGGGGCGCTGTATCGAGAGGCGATTGGCGATGCGCAAACCGCTCAGAGCATCCATTATCTGCATGACGGTGGCGTGACCCTTCGCCAAGAGCCTTTCGATGCGCCGACCGTGTTCAGCTTCAATTTGACGACCTTTTCCACCGTAGCGGTAGCGACGGATGGTCTGTATTCATTCATGAACGCAAACACGGGCGAGCGAGCTGATCTGCTGGAAGTCGCTCAGCGATTCCTGGATTTTCCGAACGTTGAGGCCGGTTTCGTGAAGCGCCAGACGCATGACGTCCTGGTTGAATACAGTCAGCGACGGGTGGTCAATCTGGATGATCTGGGCTGGGGAGCGTTTGTCCGGGTCAGCTAGCGCCTAACGCATCATCGTCCGGTCCAGCGCCCGATAGCTGATCGCCTCGGTGAGATGCGGCGTTTTAATGGCGTCGCTGCCGGCCAGATCAGCGATAGTACGGGCTACTTTTAAGATCCGATGGTAGGCACGCGGTGACAAGCCCAGCCGTTCCAAGGCGTGTTCCAGCAGCTTATGATCGGCTTCGCTCAACGCGCAGTAGCGTTCAATCTCGCGGGTGCCCAGCGCGCTGTTGGGCTTGCCGGCCCGCTGTAACTGCCGGTCACGGGCGATGCAAACCCGACGGCGCACGGTAGCGCTGCTTTCCTCCGGGGCATCGCCGCGCAGCACCCGATGGGCTAACCGGGGAACTTCAATATGTAAATCAATGCGGTCGATCAGTGGCCCTGACACCCGCGCCCGGTAGCGGCGCACCTGCTCCTGACCGCAGGCGCACCGCCGCTCAGCATCGCCCAGATAGCCGCAGGGACAAGGATTCATCGCTGCGACCAGTTGAAACCGGGCGGGAAAGTCGGCCTGGCGGGCGGCACGGGAAATAGTGATCCGTCCCGATTCCAATGGTTCACGCAACACCTCCAGCACATGCCGGTCGTATTCCGGTAACTCGTCGAGAAACAACACCCCGTGATGCGCCAGGGAAATCTCGCCGGGCCGGGGCTGGCCGCCGCCGCCGACCAGCGCCACACCGGAAGCGGTATGGTGCGGCGCACGGAACGGTCGCACCCCCCACTGCTTTAAATCCAGGCCCTGAGCGCTGACCGAGGCGACGGCGGCGGTTTCCAGCGCTTCCTCTTCACTCAGCGGCGGCATGATGCCGGGCAGCCGACTGGCCAGCATGGTCTTGCCGGTGCCCGGCGGACCGATCAATAGCAGGTTATGACCGCCAGCGGCAGCGATTTCCAGCGCCCGCTTGGCGTGCTGCTGACCGCGCACGTCGCTTAAATCCCGCTCCAGGACCGCTTCCAGCGGTATCCGGGGCGGCGCGACCGGTGGTTGCAAGGCATTGCCGGTCGCCAGTTGCCGGCAGACTTCCAGCAAGTGCGCCGCACCCAGCACTTTTGCGCCGCTGACCAGCGTCGCCTCTGCAGCGTTGTCGCTGGGCGCCAGCAGCGTGCGCCCCGCATCGCGACAGGCCAACATGGCCGGTAACACCCCGCGAATGCGCCGCAATTCGCCGCCCAGCGCCAGTTCACCGAGCATTTCGTACTGACCGAGCCGCTCACGGGGAATCTGGCCCGATGCCGCTAACAGACCGAGCGCAATCGGCAGATCGAAACGCCCACCTTCCTTGGGTAAATCAGCCGGCGCCAGATTGATAGTGATGCGGCGGGCCGGGAATTCGAAACCGCTGTTCTGGATGGCGCCGCGCACCCGATCCTTGCTTTCCTTCACCGCGGCTTCCGGCAGGCCAACGATGAACAGTCCCGGCAGACCGCCAGACAGATGAACTTCCACGCTGACCAGCGGCGCATCGATACCGACCTGGGCACGGGTATAAACGATAGCGAGGGACATGCGAATCCTAAAGTGGCGGGAGGATTTTGCACCGATTAAGGGCAGTATTACTCGCTGCTGTCCGGTTCGGCGGATTTCTCGGCCGTCTTGCGCCGCTTGCCACCGGTGGCTTTCGCTTCCAGTTCCGCGACCTGCTTCTCCAGTTCTTCCAGCTTGGCGCGGGTGCGAGCCAGTACACCCTGCTGCACCTCGAATTCCTCACGAGTCACCAAGTCCAGCTTGGCAAACGTCGCCTGTAGAGCGGCATGGGCGTTCTTTTCCATTTCCGCCTGAAATTGCCGGACGCCGGGCGGCACTGCTTCTGCAAAACGCTTGGCCAGGTCATCAAAAGCTTTCGGGTCGATCATTGCCAGTTCTCCAAAGATAGGGATCATCATTGTTAAGTTTAACGGGAATTTTCCGTTTGTATGCCTTCATCGTCATTGCACCAGATGAGTGCATCAGCCGGGGCATCAGCGCGACGAGTTGCCGGATGAAGACATTATCTGATACGGATTTTGTATTAATATATTGATTTTTATTAATTTATTTTCAGTGGCACACGATGTGCTATCACTCGGTGAAACGAATGGTCGGCGTTAGCGGACGGCGTTCGTGGAGACGCTGAAATAGCACGTCGCCCCGTCGGGGTGTTCGAGACCACAGGAGATGTTGCCATGAAATTGATCACGGCGGTGATTAAGCCGTTCAAGCTGGACGATGTTCGGGAAGCTCTTTCGGAAGTCGGCGCGCAAGGGGTTACGGTGACCGAGGTCAAGGGCTTCGGTCGGCAAAAAGGCCACACCGAGCTGTATCGGGGTGCGGAATACGTCGTCGATTTCCTGCCCAAGATCAAGATTGAGGTCGGGGTGCCTGACGATCTGGCGGACCGGGTGGTCGAGGCCATTTCCCGGGCGGCCAATACCGGTAAGGTCGGCGACGGCAAGATTTTTATCTATGACCTGGAAAACGCGGTGCGCATCCGGACCGGCGAATCCGGGCCGGATGCGTTGTAATACCGAATAATCAATATTTTCAACCCTTGGAGAACTCCACTGATGATTAGAACGATGCACACGCTTAAAAAGGGCGGCTGGCTGGCGCTGCTGGCGGCGTTAACGCCAGCGCTGGCCTGGGCCGAAGAGGCGGCTCCTCCCACGCTAAGTTCCGGCGATACCGCCTGGATGCTGACTGCGACCGCCCTGGTGCTGTTCATGACCATCCCTGGCCTGTCGCTGTTTTATGCGGGCATGGTGCGCGCCAAGAACGTGTTGTCGGTGATGATGCAGTGTTTCGCCATCACGGCGCTGATGACCGTGTTGTGGACGATCTACGGCTACAGTCTGGCGTTTGACGCCACCGGAATGACCAACGAAGCGATTAACCTGGCGACCTTTATCGGCGGTTTCGACAAGGCGTTTCTGCACGGCGTGACGCGCGACACGCTGACGATGACCATTCCGGAAACCGTATTCGTGACCTTCCAGATGACGTTTGCGATCATCACCCCGGCCCTGATCGTCGGCGCGTTTGCCGAGCGGATGAAGTTCTCGGCGCTGCTGCTATTCATGGCGGTCTGGTTCACCGTCGTTTATGCACCGATTGCACACATGGTATGGGGCGGTGCCGGCGCGCTGATGTGGGACTGGGGCGTGATCGACTTCGCCGGTGGCACGGTCGTGCATATTAACGCCGGTATCGCGGGCTTCGTGGCCTGTCTGGTGCTGGGCAAGCGCAAGGGCTATCCCACCACCGCCATGCCGCCGCACAACCTCAACTTTACGATTATGGGCGCGTCGATGCTGTGGGTAGGCTGGTTTGGTTTCAACGCCGGCAGCGCGGTGGCTGCCAATGGCGATGCGGGCATGGCGATGGCAGTGACGCAGATTGCGACCGCCATGGCCGCTTTGACCTGGATGTTCGCGGAGTGGCTCACGCATGGCAAACCCAGTGCATTAGGCATCGCCTCTGGCGCGGTCGCGGGTCTGGTCGCCATTACCCCGGCGTCTGGCACTGCTGGTCCGCTGGGTGCGCTGTTGATCGGCCTGGCATCCGGCCTGATCTGCTTCCTGGCCTCGACCAAACTCAAGCGGGCGTTAGGCTATGACGATTCGCTCGATGTGTTCGGCGTTCATGCGGTTGGCGGCATTGTCGGCGCGATCCTGACCGGTCTGTGCGCTGATGTCGCCTTGGGCGGCAAGGGCTTGACCGGGGGCATCACCATCGGTACACAGTTGTGGGTGCAGACTCAGGGCGTACTATTCACTGTCATCTATTCCGGCATCCTCAGCTACGCGATCCTCAAGATCGTAGATATGGTGATCGGCCTGCGGGTGACCGGCGATCAGGAAACCGAGGGTCTGGATATCGCCCTGCACGACGAGCGCGGCTATAACCTGTGAAGTTGCTATTCACTCCTTGCCCACTGGCGGGTGAGGGGGTTTGGGGGTCGCGGTTTCAATGCCGGTCCCCCCGCGCATCGACGGTCGATTTCGGTTATATTCCCCATACGGGTTTTGGTTTTAAATCAGGCGAATCGCCAGAGGGCATCCATGAAGCTGGTTACTGCAATCATCAAACCGTTCAAGCTGGACGACGTGCGGGAGGCGCTGTCGGGGATCGGAGTTCAGGGCATCACGGTCACTGAAGTCAAGGGCTTCGGTCGCCAGAAGGGCCATACCGAACTGTATCGCGGCGCAGAGTATGTGGTGGATTTTCTGCCGAAGGTCAAACTGGAAATTGCGGTCGACGATAGCCTGGTGGACAAGGTGGTGGAGGCGATCTGCTCTACCGCCAACACCGGCAAGATCGGCGATGGCAAGATTTTCATCTATGACCTGGAACGGGCGATCCGGATCCGCACCGGGGAAATCGGCCCGAGTGCGTTGTAAATTTTGTCCTTCCTTCCCTACTCTCCCCTCTCCCTCCTGTTGCAAAGGAGGGCGGAGCAGGCGAAGACGGGCAATGGATGGTGGCGTTGTTGGATAAATTGTTGCAACATATCCAGCAATACCGCAACCTCATTGGTCTGACCCATCATGTTGGAGTACGATTCCGCTAAAAGTCCCCCCCCAGCGATAGATGAGTTCGTTCAGCTCTTTCGTTACCGAGACTTGGTTTTTTTAATGACAGGAAATATCCTGAAAAATCGTTATAAGCGCTCGATGCTGGGTATTTTCTGGATGTTGTTAAATCCTTTATTACAAACGATCGTCTTGACCATCGCTTTTGGGACTATGTTTAAATCATCGCTATCGCATTATGCCGTTTACCTGCTAAGTGGCTTGCTTGTTTGGAACTTTATTACACAAACGACTCAATACGCGATGGGTACGATGGCCTATGGTGGTGGGTTACTGAAAAAAATCTATATTCCCCGCGCTACTTATATTGTTGCCGCCGTTGGTAATGGAGTTATTAATTTCTTGGTCTCAGTCGTTTCTCTGATTGTTATTATCTTTTTTATCGACCACCCATTTAGCACCGCTTGGTTTTTTATTCCAGTCAGTATTCTCATTTTAGCCGTCTTTACCTTTGGCCTTGCCTTGTTATTATCCACGGCTTCAGTATTTTTTACCGATACTGTAGATATTTATCAGGTTTTAATTCAGGCTTTGTTTTTTTTGACTCCGATTATGTATCCGCCATCTATCCTTTCACCCGAATTAAGTCAATTTTTGGCATGGAATCCCTTTTTGATACTAATCGAGATTTTCCGTACTCCTGTTTACGCAAATCATCTTCCTGACGCCAGCCTGATAGTAAATGCAATATCCCTGGCGTTGATCACCCTCCTAGCAGGTTGGATCGCATTCACCAACAAGGCCGACCAACTGGCTTATCGCCTATAACCATGGATACGACTGTCATACAACTGCATAATGTCACGGTGCGTTTCCGCATTCCCCATGAAAAGATTCCAACCTTTCAGGAATACGCAATCCGATGGCTCAAAAGACGCAGTGTCAGTTATACCGATTTCAATGCTTTAAATAATGTTAGCTTTTCCATACAACAGGGCGAAACCGTTGGTATCATCGGTGCTAATGGGGCTGGCAAAAGCACCTTGCTTAAGGTCATTGCTCGAGTGATCCGCCCTAAGCAAGGACGGGTCTTCTTAAAAGGGCGAGTGGCGCCTTTACTGGAGTTAGGTGCAGGATTTGACTATGAAATGACCGGGCGGGAAAATATTTTCCTGAATGGTGCGGTGCTGGGATTCAGTCGTAGAGATATAGCAAATCGATTGGAAAGAATTGTAGAGTTCGCTGGCATTGAAGAATTCATGGATGCACCTATTCGAACCTACTCCAGTGGTATGGTGGCCCGGTTGGGATTCGCGATTGCAACCGATGTTCAACCTGATGTACTGATCATTGATGAGATTCTGTCGGTGGGTGATACAGATTTTCAGAAAAAGTCAGCGGCAAGAATTCTGCATTATCATGAGAATGGATCAACTATTCTGGTAGTTTCTCACAATCCGGATTCAATTAGGAATTTATGCAGTCGCGCCATGTGGCTTGCGCAGGGTTCCATTAAAATGGCGGGGCCGGTCGATGTGATTATGGATCAATATTCGTCATATTCAAAGTCGTGAATGGCCCCTTTATTTCACTGATTATTCCCGTCCATAATGTGGAATACCGATGGCTGGAAGCCGCCATCGACTCGGTCCGTCGCCAAACTTATCCGAACTGGCAGTTGTGTATTGCCGATGATGGATCCTCCCGTCAGGAAACGCTGAACTATCTGCGTAATTTACGGGATGAACGTATTCAGATCGTCTTTCTGAACACGAATCGGGGTATCGCAACAGCGTCCAATGCCGCGCTCCATCTGGCCCAAGGCGAATTTGTCGGCTTTCTCGATCACGATGATGAACTGACGCCACATGCCTTGCAGGAAGTAGCCCAGGCGATTGCTGAATACGCGGCAGATCTGATCTATTCCGATGAGGAGTATATCAAACCGAACGGCCGCCGCTATTCGGCCCATTTCAAACCCGACTATTCACCCGATTTGCTTTTATCGATTAATTATATTTGCCATTTGGCCGTTTATCGTCGCTCACTGTTGCAAAAAATCCGTGGATTGCGCGAGGGCTACGATGGCGCCCAAGATCACGATTTGCTACTGCGCTTTCTAGAGCAAACAGACCGGATCGTTCATATTCCCAAAATTCTGTACCGATGGCGGCGAATTCCAGGCTCTACTGCTGATCAGTTTGCGCACAAGCATTATGCTTGGGAGGCCGGACGTAAGGCAGTGGCTGAGGCACTTCAACGTCGGAGTATCGCAGGTGAAGTGACCTTGGGCAAATATCCCGGCATTTATCGGGTGCGCCGTGAAATCCATAATCATCCGAAAATCAGTATTATTATCCCTTTTCGGGATTTGCCGGCAGTGCTCGAACGGTGTCTGGATTCCATCCTGAATCGAACGGCTTATCCTCATTTTGAAATCATTGGTGTTTCCAACCAGAGCCGGGAACCAGCCACGTTGAAGCTGATAGCCGATTATCCACGCCGGGATACGCGCCTGCGCTTTATATATTATGATCAGTCTTTTAATTTTGCTGCGATAAATAATCTTGCCGCACGACAAGCCAAGGGCGATCATCTATTATTATTGAACAATGATACTGAAGTGATTCATCCCGACTGGCTGCAGGTGTTACTGGAACATTCGCAACGTGCAGAGGTGGGCGCAGTCGGCGCTAAGTTGTACTATCCAAATAATACCATTCAGCATGCCGGGGTTATCATTGGCATCGGGGGCAGTGCTGGTCATTCTCACAAGTGTTTTGACCGGAATGATCCCGGTTATTTCAATCGATTGGAGGCAATTCAGAATGTCAGCGCAGTCACTGGAGCCTGTCTGATGGTCAAGAAAAACCTTTACCAGGCACTGGATGGCTTAGATGAAAGAAATCTGCCTGTCGCTCTGAATGATGTTGATTTCTGTCTGCGTCTCCGTGAGCAGGGTTATCTGAATGTTTTTACGCCTTATTGTGAGTTGTACCATCATGAATCGCGATCGCGAGGTCTAGAAAATACTCCGGATAAGCAAGCGCGATTTCAACAGGAAATTTGCTATCTACGACAACGCCATGCCGCTCTTTTTACCAGAGGCGATCCTTACTATAGCCCCCATTTACCTTTGGATCGTGAAACCTTTGGCCTGCGTTTTCGGCAACTGCGCCCGATGGCTTTTGCCCTGCGTAACGAATGGCAAGCCCATCATTCGTTGTTAGGAATCATGGCTGAATTGAGCCGGGAATTACTGAGATTGATTCATCGTGTCTGAAAATAACGATTCTCTGATTACCCTGGCGGTGCTGGTGGTCAATTTTCGCCGCGCTGTTGATACTGTGGAATGTCTGGATTCTCTGCTACGCATTCAGGAACCCCGGTTTGATATTTTTCTGGTAGATAATGGCTCTGGCGAGGAGGATGCAGCGCTGTTAAACGAATATGCAGCGCGTTATCCCGAATGGATCACTTTTTTTGCGGATTCGCAAAACCGGGGTTTCACTGGCGCGCATAATCGATTATTTGCGGATATTCTCCCGAAAAGATCCTATGAATATCTGCTACTGCTGAATAACGATACATCTGTTGAACCGGATTTCCTAATGCAGATGCTGAAACGAATCGATCGGTCACAACGGATTGAAATGGTGGCTGCGCGGATGATGAAGTATGATAATAGAACTTGTATCGATAATCTGGGCATCACGTTTTATAAATGCGGACTGGCTTCCAATCGTAAATCGATTGAAGATCCACTCCTTGGTCCCTGTGGCGGTTGTGCATTGTATACGGCTGATTTATTGCAGCATATTTATCAGGCGACCGGCGAATACTTTGATGATCAATTCTTTTGCTATGCCGAGGATACGGACTTGGCATGGCGGTCGGTGTTGCTGGGCTATCGGGCAGCCTATGCTGGCGATGCTGTCGTCTACCATAAAGGCTCTATCGCCAGTGGTGGCCCCAACAGCGATTTTGTGCTGTATCATGGCATTCGTAATTCGCTATTTGTGCTGATTAAGGATGTGCCTCTTTACTTTTTACTTAAAAATCTCGGCTGGATTATTTTGTTACACAGCGCAATTTTTTTGCGTTATATGATCAAAGGAAAATTGATGATCGTATTGAATCTCTATAAGGATTTTATAATGGGTATTTCAAGGATGCGTAAAAAAAGACAACTTCTACATCAAAAGAAACTAACAAAAATTAAAGAAATTAATCAACTTGTGAGCAAAAATTTTTATGATCATCAATACTTGAAATCAGCTCTGAAAGAGTTGATTCCAGCACATCTCCGCATTTATTTTTCAGGGGGCATTAAGACTTAGAATGGCTATCGGACCTTTCATTCGCCAATTACTTGGCCCCTTCGAAAAACCAGCATCGGAACTTTACCGTGCTATTTTCGTCGATTTATCAGCATTAGCTCGGCAGATTAAAGACAACGTTCCTGCTGAAAATATTTTGGAAATCGGCTGTGGGGAAGGTGCGCTAATAGAGCGTTTAGCGAATATTTACCCACAAGCTCACCTGGCCGGTATTGATATCACACCCAGAGTAGGGCGTATGTTTCAAGGTGACTTTAACCAAGTAATTTTTCAGCAGAAATTTGTTAAGGAATTTGTTGCTCAAAACAAATCTTGTTTTGATCTGGTCGTAATTAGCGATGTGCTTCATCATATTCCTTGGGGAATGCATCAGGAGTTTCTGACTGATTCCGCAAAAGCCTTAAAACCTGGAGGATGCCTCGTACTCAAAGACTGGGAGTCTCGTTCAACACCAATTCATTTACTCTGTTATTTAGCAGATCGGTATATTACCGGTGACCAAGTGCAATATAAAACATTGGATCAACTCCGAATATTAACTAAGATGGTGTTTGGTGAAGAGTGTATTAAGAAAGAAGTACGGGTTCGCCCTTGGTCAAATAACATCGTTTTTTTCGTTCAATTTTGATTCTGCGAATTTCAATAATGGTGCAGCCTTGGTTGTCGGTCCTAATGCCTACTTGTAACGGTGAAGCCTATTTACCGTTTGCTTTGGATTCACTGCTAGATCAGCAAGAAACCGATATTGAGTGCATCGTGGTCGATGATGGATCAACCGATACAACTCTCTTAATCCTGCATGATTATCAAGATCGATTACCTATTAAAATAGTACAGAAAGAACGACAAGGTAATTGGGTTACCAGTACTAACTATGCTCTTTCAATCGCTAAAGGTAAATATGTTTGTTTTCTACACCAGGATGATCTCTGGTTTAAGGATCGCTTGGCTACATTAAAAAAAATTATTAAGCAATTTCCAGAAGTTGATTTTTTTTTGCACTCCTGCAAATTTATCGATACAAACAACAACCCTTTAGGATTATGGCAATGCCCATTGCCAAGTCTCCCCCAAATTATCAAATCCGAGCTGATAATGGAAAAATTGTTAATACAAAACTTCATCTCTATTCCTGCCCCAATTTTCAAACGGGAGATCGCTCTAAAAGTTGGAGGACTAGACGAGATTTTTTGGTACACGGCAGACTGGGATTTTTGGTTAAAAATTGCCGCATGCAGCGACACACTTTATTATCCAAAGCCCCTGGCAGGATTTCGTATTCATCCCGATTCTCAAACCATGGTTCGTAGTTCCTATCTGCAAGACTTTCGTAAACAAATGGAAAGTGTTGTTGAAAAGCATTTGGCGGTTTGGAATGGGCATGAATCTTTAAAAAAGAGCATTTTCAAAAATGCTCTTTTTTCGATAGAAGCTAATGTTAGCATGGCGAGTATCCTGCATGGTCAAAAACCTCATCTATTTAGACTGATGGTTACTTTTTTATCACTAGGCCCTTCAGGATGGTTTCGTTATTTCAGAGATTCTCGTATTCGGGAACGGGTTTCCGCGAGATTGAAAGTAAGACTCAAAACTCGATACTACTCAATTCAGCGATAGCTGTTATAGGGAGAATATATGTCCCTGGATCCTCATCGGGATGCAACCTTAATCAGCCGAATTGAAGCAGCTCTCAATGAGGCTTATCTGGACGAATGGAGACGCGAATCCGCTGAGGAGCGGTTTTCCATCGAAAATGAGGTCTTTCGCCGTTATAACCAAGCCTGCGAGTACGCCGTCCCCTGGGTCAATCATATTGCTCCTCTGGCCGGTTCCAGAGTGGTTGAGATCGGTTGTGGGACCGGTTCCAGCACCTGTGCCTTCGCGCAATTAGCCGGGCAGGTGCAGGGTTACGATATCTCACCGTCCTATGTCGCCGGTGCGCTGAACCGTGCACGCGCTCTTGGGCTGACCAACGTCGCTGGTCAGGCGATCGCTCCTGAACAGTTATTGAACGAGCTTCGTTGCCGTCATGAGGCGGAAAAAGCGGATTTCGTGCTGCTTTATGCAGTCCTTGAACATTGTACATCCGAGGAATGTCTGGAAACGCTGCGCGCCAGTTGGGATGTGCTTCGTCCGGGCGGTCATCTGGTGGTGATTGAGACGCCTAACCGATTCGGCTATATGGATATTCACACGGCTTTCCTGCCCTTTTTTCACATGCTGCCCGGTCCCATTGCGCTACGCTATTACCATCGATCCCAACGTCAAAAGATAATCAGGACTCTCGATCAGGCGCTCTTCGTGTCTGAACAGGAAGCAGAACTGGCTCGAATCCGGCTCGGCACAGGGATTAGTTTTCATGATTTTCAAATTGCTCTCGATATTGAGGATCTCGGCCCAGTGCTCGCTGCCGACGGCTATGAACCAGAGATGCTGGCATGGTTTCCCATCACTCTTGAAGAGCGCCTGCTGCAAACCTTTTTCCTGGCGCGAGATGTTCCAGCCCCTATCGGCTTCACCCGGTCTGTGTTGAATCTCATCCTTCGCAAACCAGTCGGCGCGATGCCTGATGAGCCATTGTTACCCCTGGTGTCCCGAGCTGAATTTATTACCAACTATCAGTGTGCGAAGATCGAAGCACCCTCACAGCAGACCCACTGGCGCCAAGCGTTTGACCAGATCAATAGAACGGTGCTGATGATCCTAGAAAATCAGACCGACCTCATTATCCCCGGAAATGAATTGAATATTGAGCCGGATCACGACATTATTCGCTTTAAAGCAACTGGATACGATCCTTGTTTCTACCTGCCACCTGTTGAACCGCTGCCCAAAAAGGCATTAATGAAAATCGAAATGGATGCTCCCGGTCATTCAACCCTGCAAGTTTTCCATGTTACCACTGATGCTCCAGATTATACGGAGGGGAAATCCAGTCGCGTGCCGATTTATCGTGGACGCAATACGCTGATAGTAGAATTGCCACCTGGTGTCACCGGTCATTTGCGCATTGATCCCGGTGAGATTCCTGGAGAATATCGTATTTACCATATTGAAATTCGTTGTGAACCATAATGCACAGGAAAATTAGTTTAAATTTTCCTGATTTTTTCAGGAACAATGAATTAATCAAGTTTTGTATCGTTGGTTCTTTTTGTGCTTTACAAAATATCCTAATATTATATTACTTAACTTCTATTTTAAATTTTCATTATATTTTTTCGATATTTCTCCAGATGCTGTACGTTAACACTCTAGGTTTCTATTTAAATCGCCGTTATACTTTCTCTGTTCAAAGCAGCCAATTTTGGCAGGAGCTTTTCAAATATCATACAGTGATGGTCTCCAGTTTTTTTACTGTTTCTATTCTAATGTATTTACTGGTTGAAGTAATGCATATCTGGTATTTGTCTGCTTTTATCCTACTGACTATAGGTATGACTATCTATAACTTTCTGGCGCATAAAAGATGGACTTTCAAAAAAATTATTGACGACAAGGAGCATTAATTATGGTGGATAAAATCAATGCAATGGATAGTATCGAGCTGTCCATTGTTATGCCCTGTTTGAATGAATCTGAAACTATTGGCTGCTGCATTGATAAAGCTCAACAATGGCTTTTAAAGGCGGGGGTCAAAGGTGAAATTATTATTGGCGATAACGGTTCAACCGATGGCTCGCAAGAGATCGCCATTCGCCGTGGAGCGCGGGTGGTTCCCATTCCCCATCGCGGCTATGGTGCAGCACTGTATGACGCAACCCTGGCGGCGCAAGGTCGATACGTCATTATGGGCGACTCTGATGACAGTTATGATTTCAGTGATCTCTCGCCTTTCCTGGAAAAACTGCGGGAAGGCTATGATCTGGTCATGGGTAATCGTTTCATGGGCGGTATTGAACCCGGAGCGATGCCGTGGAAAAACCGCTATATTGGCAACCCGTTGCTGACAGGTGTTGGCCGGGTTTTGTTCAACTGTCCGGTGAGCGATTTCCACTGTGGCCTCAGAGGGTTTTCCAAAGCGGCTTTTATCCAAATGGAACTGCATACCACCGGGATGGAATACGCCTCGGAAATGGTGATCAAAGCGGCTCTACTGGGCATGAAGATCGCAGAGGTTCCTACGACCCTGAATAAGGATGGGCGTTCCCGCGCCCCACATCTTCGCCCCTGGCGCGATGGCTGGCGCCATCTCCGTTTCATGCTGCTGTTTAGTCCGCGTTGGCTGTTTATTTACCCCGGATCGGTAGTCCTGATCTTGGGGTTGATACTGTTTTTCATTCTTTTTCAAGGACCCGTTCGAATTAATGATATCCATCTTGATATTCACAGCATGGTATTCGCAGGCGCGATGACTTTAACGGGATACATGCTGGTACTGTTTGGTTTAATCACCCGACTGATTGGCATGAATCAGGGTTTGTTGCCCCAAAAAAATATCCTGAATTATTTGAGAGCAAAGCCGGTCCTCGAAATTGGCAGTTTGCTGGGTAGTCTTCTGATTATCGTGGGATTATTTTACGGAGTGACGGCTATCATTGAATGGGGCAGCGCTCATTTTGGCGCACTGGACCCGATGGTGACCATGAGAACAGTCCTGCTGTCTGTGATGAGCATCCTGTTTGGCTTTATCACGCTAATTTTCTCTATCATTTTTGGTTTTATCGTTATGCCAACGAATCGCGTAAAAAGTGAGGGCCTGTAAATTTTCCTGTGATGTCGAGGGTTGGCAGCGCAGGGCTAAGGCTTCGACTTCATCCAACCCATTGATCCTAGAGGAAAGGTGATGAGTTCGATTTAATGGATTGAATCAATCCGAGTGAAGGATTAACCGAATGAAACCGAGATATTACTTCGTCACTTTGCTGATCTCTATCAAGCTATGGCTGGTTTCCGATCAACCCCTGTGGGCGCGTGCCGATTTTATTCAAGATGACCTGTTGTTTGTCCGTTTGGCAAACCACTTGCTGCAATTCGACTGGCTAGGACCCTACGATAACCTGACTCTGGTCAAAGGTCCTTTTTATCCACTCTGGATCGCCTTCTCATTTCTGGCAGGCGTACCGCTGCTCCTGTCACAACATCTGCTTTATATCGCGGCCTGTCTGGTAGCTGATCAGGCCCTACATCCGCTCATTGAAAGGCCCGCCACCCGGCTTGCGCTCTTCACGTTGCTGCTGTTGAATCCAGCTACCTTTGGTTTCACGTTCACTTGCGTTTTGCGGGATACACTTTACTCAGGACTGACCCTGTTTATGGCTGCCGCCACCATCGGTCTTTTTGTGCGGCGTCATGCGCCTGCCCGGTCCCTGATTCATTGGGCCTTGATGGCGGGTTTGACAACTACCGCCTTCTGGCTCACCCGGGAGGAAGGCGTCTGGATGCTACCCTTTCTGATTCCCTTGTGGGTTTGGACTCTGTCAGCGACGCTCTTCACCGACTGGCGGGATTGGCAGAAAATCGCTGTCATGACTCTGCCGTGGGTATTGCCAATTCTCGCTGTCCAGACGGTCTCATGGGTCAACCAGATGCACTACGGAGTCTACGCCGTGGTGGAATTCAAAACCCCGGAATTCCAGGCTGCCTATGGCGCGCTGACCCGTGTACGGCATCAGGAGCACAAGCCGCAGGTTCCGGTCCCGAAGGAAACCCGGCAGCGTATTTATGCCCAGAGCGCGGCGTTTGCTGAGTTGCGACCGTTTTTTGAACAGGAGGGATTCTGGACCCTCCAGGGCATAGGATTTGCCGATCATCCGGCGGGCGGTAATGAAATTGGCGGGGGGTGGTTCGCTTGGGCACTGCGGGATGCCGTTGCCGCCGCCGGTTACTTCCAGTCCGGTACCCAAGCCACTGCCTTCTTCCAACGCCTTGCTGATGAAATCAATGCCGCGTGTCAAGCTCAACGGCTCGATTGCTTGGAAGAGCGCGCTTCGCTGATGCCGCGCTGGCGTCATGAATATCTGCTTCCTGTCGCTGAACAAGTCGTCTCGGGTTTTACGCTGCTAGCAACTTTCAAGTGGCTATCGCCCTTATTGCCGGACTACGCCGCCAGTGATGGAGCGCCTGCCCGCTTGGCGCTTTTTGCGGATCTGACCCGAGAGCAACTGTCTGCGCCCACCCTCAACCATCAAGGCAATGTGCAGGTCAGCGGTTGGGCAGTTCACACCTCCGAAACATTAACGGCGACTCTCGTTGAATTGGAAACCGACCACACAGTGGCGTCCGCGCAATTTGTCTCCAGTCCGGATATTGCCCGGTACTTTCTCGCTATGAACCAACCACTTCCAGGAGCCAACCATGCCCGATTTAAGGCGCAAGGCCATTGTGCGCGCCCGTGCATTCTGCGCCTTTCCGGCGAGGATGGTGTGTTGGCTGATATCCCGCTGAAGCGCGGGCCAACAACATGGACAACTGCTCCCTTGTGGGTCTATATCGACGAAGCACGGGTCGATCATCTGCCCCAGCAGACTGCGCTGGGCGATGCGAAACTCTGGTGGCTGGAAAAGATCGCGCTGACCTATCGCGCTATCCTGCCGCTCCTCGGCGTCATTGCTCTCGTCGCCATGAGCGGTTGGCTCGTGCGGTCGTTCCGCAGTCGCAAACCCACGATTCCGGGATTGATAGCGCTGGGCATCGCCATGGCTATAGGCGCACGGCTGTTGATCCTGGCTATTATCGAAGTGACCTCATCCCCCGCGATGGGGGTTGTCTATATGAGTCCGCTTTATCCCCTGCTACTGTTGGGTTACGGCCTGTTGCTTCTGGAATGGCGACCCACAGGCTTGGCCTTTATGCATCCGATACGCTGGACAAAGCGGCTTCGTGAAACAGCGTGGCGTAGTGGGTGCCCATCTCTTCATAGTCGGTCAAGCCCTGCAACACCAGCGGCGAGTTCGCACGATACTGCTCCCGGCGTGAGCGATCCTGAATCAGCGCCGTCAACCGCGCCGTCAATTGCGCCACACCTCCCACCGGGAAATGATCGGCGTTGATCCCTTTGCGCACCTGCTCCACCACGCCATTGACCGGGGTGGTGAGAATCGCCAGTCCGGCGGCCATGGCTTCGAGAATGACCCGGGGGTAACTCTCCATCCCGGAGGTTAAAACGAAGACATCGCCGGCCTGGTAATAGACCGCCACATCCGGCGTTTCCGGGATGACGGTCAGCAGCGCCTGCCGGGCCGGCGACAGGGTCGCGATGCGCTCATGCATCTGTCGGCTGTAGTCATTCTCCCGGTCACCGACGATGAAGAAACGCACAGGTCGAGTCTTGAGCACGGCCTCGTCCAGGCGCGCTAGCGCTTCGATCAAGTCGATTTGCCGTTTGCGGTCACAAACCGTCCCGACGGACACAATGCCGACGGCGTTTTCATCGAGTCCCAGGGTGTGACGGGCCGCCTGGCGCTGGCTAGGCGTCGGCGCGGAACCTGGCTCCAGGCCGTTGGGAATCACCGTGAAGTGGTGGTAGAAGTCCAGATCGCGGTAAATCGTCCGGGTCTGTTTGGCGACGAAGACGACCCGGTAGGGGTAGCGAAAACAGTCGAGAGGCCGCGACCGGAGGGCCGGGGGAACAAAATCGAAGTAATCGCGCCAGCCCTCGCTTTCATGAATGATCCACAGGCAGGGCAACCGCGCCTCATGGGCAGCATCCACCGCGTAGAAACCGTGCAGGGTATTGGCGCAGACGACGTCAATCGCCTGTTCGGCCAACTGGACGCCGATTTCGCCCAGCGCTTCCAAATAACCGGGCAGCTCCGCATGGCGACTCAGGGGGTGGGGCCACACCTGCACTTCGATCCCCTGTTGCTCATACGCCCGGCGCAACGGTCCGTCGGTCGGGGAGACGATCAACGGGGTGATGGCGCTGTGCTGATGGAGGAATGCGGCGATCTCCAGCAACTGCTTGGGTGCGCCCTCCCAGTTCAGGTTGTGGGTAAACAGGGCCACGCGCAGTGGACGATGGGGTTCGCGCGGCAGGCAGCGCGGGGTGAGGGTGAAACAGGGATTCTCCCGGGACAGATTGGGATTGAGATACGGATCAACGACGGTCTTGAAGGCTTGACGATAGGCGGCAATTTCCTGTGGCCGGTCGCTAAAGCCCCGGGTCTGTCCTTCGTGGTGCAGCAGTTCGGCGTTGGGGGTGTAGACGATGCGATAGCCGCGCGCGCGCAACCGGTAGCAGTAATCGGGATCGTTGTAAGCCACCGGGAAGCGCTGTTCATCGAACCCGCCGACCTCGAAAAACAGCACACGGCGCGTTAACAGGCAGGCGGCGGTCACTGCAGCGCAGTTGCGGGTCATGGCGATATAGGACAGATAGCCGTTGTCGCCGCGCCGGGTGAGTTTGAAGGCGTGATCGCACAGGCCGTCAATCCCCTGCACGACCCCGGCGTGCTGCACCTTGCCATCCTGGTAGCGCAGCAGCGCACCCGCCGCGCCGACCCCCGGCAGTTCGGCGTGACCGACCAGGCTGGACAGCCATTCCGGGGTGAGAATTTCGGTGTCGTCGTTAAGAAACAGCACATAGTCGGTACTGGCCCGGCGCGCCGCTTCGTTCATTAAATAGCTGAAGTTGAATCCCTGACCGGACCGGTTGGGAATGGGGACAACTTCATGGTCCAGTTGGTCGAGATAACGCCGGGCCGCCGGCTGGTGGTTTTCGTTATCGACCACCATCACCCGGTAATCGCGATAGGTCGTTTTGCGCAGCGATTTCAGGCAGCGCTGCAACAGATCGGGGTGATTGTGGGTCGGGATGATGACCGTAACCGAGGGGCCGGTATCCGGGAAGCGGATCTGGTAGATGCCATTGCCACCCCGCTGCGCCCAGTCGGGTTGAAAAGCCTGACCGGAACTCCCGCGTCGCTCCAGCGCCGCCTGTACGGCGTTGCGGCCGGCCTGGAAACTGTAGGGCTTTTCGTGGCCGGAGAAAGCGGTCGAGCCGCGAAAGCAGCGCCAGTGATAAAGAATGTAGGGCAGGTGGCCGACATGGCGGGCGACCTCGCCGACGCGCAGGGCGAGATCGTGGTCCTGCGAGCCTTCGAAGCCGACCCGCAGACCGCCGAGTTGTTCAAAGACGCTGCGGCGCACGACCAACACCTGGCCGGCGTACATATAAGATAAGAGCAGCTCCGGCGACCAGTCCGGCTTGAAATGCGGATCGTAGCGTTGACCGTGTTCGTCGATCTTGTCGCTGTCAGAATAGAGCAGGTCGGTGTCGGGATGATCGGCGAGGTACAGCGCTGCTTCGGCCAGAGCATCGATGGACAATTCGTCGTCCTGGTCCATGAGCAGGAGGAAATCGCCGGTGGCCAGGGCGGCGGCGCTGTTGGTGGCGGCGCTAATATGGCCGTTGGTCTCGCGGTAAGTGACGGTGATGCGCGGATCGTTGGCAAGTTCCTGCAGATAGGGCCGCACGCGGGGATCGGTGCTGGCGTCATCGGCGATGCACAGTTGCCAGTCGGGATAAACCTGACGCTTGATGGACTGGATGGCGCGGGTCAGAAAGCGCAGCGGCGGGTTGTAGACTGGCATGATGACCGAAATTTTCGGCAACGGCGAACGGCCAGCCGCCAGTCGGTCTTGCAGGGCCAGGGCTGCCCGAGGGTTCCATTGATTAACGCGCAGCCAAGCGGTGTAGGGATCGACGGGGGCGGGCAAGTGGGCGGGATCGAGCGGGGCGTCGGGTAACGGGACGCGGGCGGGCGGCAGGGCGTGGCGCGTCTTCAGCCATTGCAGGGAAAACAAGGCTCCGGTTTTTTCCAGCACCGGGCGCAGGTGGGTTTCCAAGGCGGGAAACCGGGTTCCGGCGCTGCGCAAGGGAGCGGTCATCCGCCAGGCCAGGCTATTGCGCAGGGTGGCGATTTCGCTGGCCAGCAGGAGCGATTTATGGCGGGTGGCCTCCAATTCGCAGTTCAGGCGGGCGATGTCGCTCGCCCGGTCTTGGGCGGTGGCCTCGGCGATTTCGGCCTGGCGCCGCGCCGTATCCAGTTCAGTTTCCAACCGGGTGGATTCGGCGGTCTGTTCGCGCAGGGCGGTGTCAGACGTTTCGGCCCAGTTGCGAGTGGCGGCCAACTCGCTTTCGAGTCGGGTGAGTTGGGCGGTCAGGTCAGCGGTTTGCTGGCGATAGCGTGCGGCTTGGCGCTCTTCGGCGCGGGTAGCCAGACCGAGCAGAACGCCAGCCTGATCAAATTCGGCGCGGATGGCGTCGAGGCGCTGCTGGGCCGGTTCGTTGTGGGGATCGTCGATCAACTGCTGTAAGGCGGCGTAGGCGTCGGGAATCCAGCGGGGAATCTCCGGTCGGGTGGTCAGCTCGGCGGGTGAGATGACGTGATGACGGACTTCGGCGGAGAGAAAACCGTCGATGTCCAGTTCACTGTCCAGCGAGCGGCGCGGCCAGACGAGACCGGCTTGGCGGGCGATCTGGGTGAGCGTTCCGCGCCAATTGCTGAGCAGGCTTTCGTAGGCACAGAAGGCGCGCGGCAGGTTGCGGGTGGCCTGTTCGGCATCCAGGACATGGCGGAGCCAGATCAGCAGCACGGTTTGTTCGGTGAAGTCGTCTCGTCGGCGGAGGGAGCGGGCGATTTCCAGGGGATTGCGCAGGGGCAGGAGGATGGTGGGATCGATGTGCAGGGCGTTCAGGGCGGTTTGCCACAGGGGCAGCAGGCGGCAAAGCCGAGGGTCCTTGACGACGATCGGGCCGTCTGCGCCGAATTCAGCTTGCAGAATGGCTTGCAGTTCCCGGCAAGCGTCATGAAACAGTGGCGACGCATACCATTCAGGGTTAAACTCTGTCCAATCGTGCCAACTAGAGCCGGCCGATTGCAGGACCCGGTCGTGGAAGTCGACCAGCGCTTGGGTTTCCCAGAAGCCTTTTACATTATGCTGGCTGGCGGGGATCAGATGGCTGGGCAGGCGATAGCCGAGCAGACTGACAACGCGGGTGAGCGCCGAGGTGCCGCTGCGATGCATACCTGCAATCAGGATGGCTGGACGGTTGGGGAGGGGCATGGAGCGTTCCATTCAAAAAATTTTTATGAAAGCGGCTATAATAACAGTTATTCAATAGCGCGTTGACGACCCGACCGCAGGGAAGCCGCGGTGGGAAAGTAGCTTTAATAAAAAAGATACGATATATTGACATTGTGGCTAAAAACCGCTAGATTGTTGTTTAAATCACACAACCCTGATTCTGACGAATCCCCATTGACCCTTGGATGGAGTGTGCGGTGTCTCTGCTACGTTGTTTGATAGTGAGTTTGGTGGTGAGTCCGGCATTAGTTGTTTATGCGGCAACGCCAGAGTCAGGCGCTCCGGGGGTGGAGGGAGTGGTTTCTGCTGCTCCGGCATCGCCCGTCCCCCTGACTACCGAGGTGACCCAGACGCAGCAGGCGCTCTTGGCGCAGCGGGTCACGGCCCGGTGGGATGCGCTCATCCGCAGAGACTTTGAGACGGCTTACTCCTTTAATTCGCCCAATTACCGCGAACTGTTCCCGCTGAATGTCTTCAAGAGCCAATTTGGCGATGGGGCAGCCTGGCGGCGGGTTGAAGTGGTCAAGGTCGAATTGAAGGGTGAGGATGCTGCGATGGTCGGTATCAACCTCTATTTTGGGTATCATCACTTGTCGGCCGAGAAACCTGAAATGGAGATCAAGACCTATGTGCAGGAACCTTGGGTGTCTGTGGATGGGCAATGGTGGTATGTGATGAAGAACTGATTTGGCTTATGATGGGGTCCGATATTCGGGCTGTTTCGTTCCGTTGGGTTCTCTGAGGAGTTTTTAAAGATGATGAATGGTCAAGTGAAAAAGTTAGCGCTGGCGGTCGGCGTGGCGCTGGGCGGAATGGGCATGGTGCCTTCCGCACAGGCGGTCAATATAGCCAACAACAACCAAGGGCAGGTGCTGATCTTCCCTTACTATACGGTCAATGGCGGCTGGAGTACTCTGTTCGGCATCACTAACACCAGCGCCAGCGTCGTAGTGGCTAAGGTGCGGTTCCGTGAAGCCTATAACTCCCGTGATGTGTTCGATTTTAACATCATTCTGTCGCCGCGCGACGTGTGGACCGGCTGGGTGGCCCAAAATGCGAGCGGCGGCGCGTCGATCTTTACCGAAGATACCACCTGCACAGTGGGAACCATCTCGAGCAGCGGCCAACCGTTCCCAGGCGCGGTTTCTTATTCCGGCCCCTATGCGGACGGTGGCCCCACTACCACGGCTCGGGCCAACGAAGGTTATGTGGAAGTGATCATGATGGGTGCGGTAGCACTTCCCCCCGTCGCAACCCCCGATCCGTATGCCCTGGCGCGCGGTGCGGTTCATGCAGCGAATGGCACCCCCCCTGGTTGCGCAGCTTTGGTCTCTGCATTTCAGACCACGACGGGTCTTGCGACCTTGCGCGCTCAATTTGGCTACGACACAGCAGCGGGAACGGGCTCTGCTCCTGGTGCCGCTCCTGTTCCCGGTGTCAACCCAGCCGCACTCAACCCGCTCACCGGCAGCTTTAGTTTGGTCAACGGGATTACCGGCCTGAGTACTTCGGGCAAGCCAGTCACCTTGGCGAATTTCTGGGTTCCGCCAGTGCCAGGAGCCATTGGCTCTAATACAGCGGTTTTGGCCCCCGGAGCTTTAAATGTAGCTCTCAACAATATCATCACCGCACAGTTGCCACCCGCCAGCCTTGCTGCTCTTGGCGCTGCTCCCCTGCCTTTCCTGGGTTCCTGGCACGAGCCGAGTCTGAATACGGCGAACACCAATGGCTTTGCGATCGCGCCAGCGGCCGGGCCGGTTGCTCCGGCTTCCGGCGCATTGATCAGCAGTGCTGGTGGTGCTAACCAAAACCAGACTGCCCTCTTGGTGCCGGCTACGGGAGCGAACGCCGTATCGTTTGTGCTGAACGCGACCAGCGTGATCAATGAATGGACGCGACGCACCAACCCGACAGCGGGCTGGACGACCGAAACCGACTGGGTTGTGGCCTTCCCCACCAAGAATTTCTATGTTGACATGGACTTTAACAACGAATTCGCAGGCCGCAACGTGGGCCGCAGTGGCACTGGTGCTGTTGGCACCTTTACCTTGCCAACCCTGACGAGTAATACGGTTCCTTCACCGTTCGCTCAGTACTTCGTCAACCGGGATGTTACTACTGCCACTGTACCGAATAACTTTCTTTCGCCGACTCCTGCTGTCCTCAGGGGATCGTCCTGTGTGGTCACGACGAATACCCTCTACAACCGGGAAGAAGCATCAGTGGTCGGCCAAGGCTTTTCGCCGGGCGGATCTAACTCTTTGTGCTATGAAGCTAACGTGCTGACCTTTGCCGGCAGCAACGTCCTGGAAACCGCACCGCCGATCTCCCAAAGTCTTGACACTCTGCCCGGTACGTTCGGCTGGATGAACCTTGGCCTGGCCGCGACGGCTAGTACTGCTCCTAGCACAACGGGATTGCCTGCGGTCGGATTCCAGCTCACCGTCCGGACTAACAGCATCTTGGGCAATACATCGTTGAACAGCGCCGCTGTGGTCAATCATTCCTACCTCCCTTAGAGGGGGGAGGGGATGCCTGACGATGATTGAGCAAAGGTCGCTCTTCTCCGATCAATAGCCCATGGATGGGCGGATTGAGGGAGTTTCCGTCTGGACTCAAGGCCCGCGTCTCCATGCGGGCCTTTTTGTTGTTGTGACTACTGGAGGTTCTTCTTCACATGACCATCGTGCGTTTACTGATCATCATCTTGGGTTCGCTACTGGCGGTGGCGAGAGCCGACAGCGCCGCTGAACCGGCGCTGCTGCGCAGCGGGGATATCATCGTCACAGGACCCGAACTGCAACAGTTCTTGCTGCTGTTGCCCGAAACTACCCGGGCGGAGACCTTGGCCAGTCCAGAGGCCCTCAAAATTTTTCTAAGCAAAATCTATCAGGCCAAATACATCGCCACCGAAGCCGAGCGCCAGGGTCTGGATCAAACGCCCAAGGTACAGGCCTACCTGATGCTGCAACAGCGGCAGGTGCTGGCTGAAGCCCTGCGCGAAAAAACCCGCGAGCAGATTGCAGCGCCGGATTTCACCCAACTGGCGCGCGAACAGTATGCAGTCCGTCGCGACGAATTCCAGTTGCCGGAACAGTTCAAGGTAGCCCACATCCTGAAAAAAGCCCGTTGTGACTGTGAAAAAGCCGCACAACGGCAAAAAATCGAGCAACTGCGGACGCGCTTACAAGCCGGCGAAGATTTTGCAACTCTGGCCAAAGCGGAATCCGAAGATATCGGCAGCGCCGCCAATGGCGGCGCTCTGGCAGGGTGGGTCAAACGCGAACAACTGGTCGCGCCCTTCGCCGAGGCCATGAGCCAACTGAAACCTGGACAACTGAGCGCCGTGGTAGAAACCGAGTTTGGCTTCCACCTCATCAAACTGGTCGACCACCAACCGGCGCGACAACAGACCTTCGAGGAAGTGCAACCGACTCTCGAACAGCAACTACGGAAAACCTACGTCCAGGATCAGTTGGACAAAAAGGCGCTGACCTACCTGCCCGGCCCGGATGCAAAATTCGATGATAGCGCCCTGGACGCCGTGTTGCGCGACCAAGCCCCAGCCCAGGCGTCTTCACCGCCCGCGCCAGCAGTCAAAATCCCGGATGGATTCCCGAATAAAGGGCAATGACGGAAGCCCCGCGCCCGGCGGAGTCACCAGTTTAGATTCCCCACCTCAGCCCCGCAAGGGGGAGGGAGTCATCGTGCCTCCCTGGACAATTTCCCGCCGGTTATTCCTCATCATCCTGCTGCTCTTTTCCCTCAATGCCCTCTATCACTATCTGGGGGCCGGGCGGGATGATGTGTTCATCACCCTGTGGGCAGGGAAAACCCTGGGAACTGCCGCATGGTTCATCAACTACAACGGCGAACTTCAGGAAATCTCTTCCAGCATTCTCGGCGCACTCACCGCCAAGCTCGCCTATGTCTGTTGTGCCGACGCCTACTATCTGGCTAACAAGCTGTTGGGCGGCGCAGCCGCTCTGGCGACTTTGCTCGTCCTTTGGCTCCAGCGCCGCACCTTTTTCCACCTCTGGCCCACCGCCAGCGTCCTGGCTGCCGCCGCCCTGCTCGGCTTTAACTCCAGCTTCGCCTACTGGAGTCTGGGCGGTTTGGAAACTCCCTACTACGCTCTGCTCATCCTCCTCTACGCCACGTTCGCCATGCGCCTATTTAGTAACCTCAAGACGCCCTCCCCCCTCGTGGGGGAGGGCCGGGGTGAGGGGGGTGAACCGTTACTGTTACTCAGCCTCGTCCAAATCCTCGCCCTGCTGTGCCGACCGGAAGGTTTTTGGCTGATTGGCGTCACCGTGACCCTGTTGGCGTTCTACTGGACCCGGCTGGCCGACCGCCGCCAGCGCATCCTGCTGAGCGCCATCCTCGCGCCGCTGCTGGCCCTCATCGCCCTGTTCGCCCTGCGCTATGCCTTCACCGGCGCGATCTTCCCCAATCCGGTCTACGCCAAGGTCTCAGTCAGCCACCTCGGCGGATTACAGGAAGGCTGGAACTACCTGACCGACTTCGCAGCCACTAGCCTGGCCGGTCTGTTGCTCAGTGGCACCACAGTGATCGCCGCTGCGCTGATCGGCTACGCCGCGCTCCGTCGCTGGATACCGGGTGCTAATCAAGCCGCATTACTCGACGGACACTGGCTGGTTCCGGCCCTGGGCATTTGCGCTTACGATGCCTTCGTCATCCTCGTCAAGGGCGACTGGATGGAATATCACCGCTTTCTGGCACCCACGCTGGCCTTGAAAGCCGTGTTGCTCATGCAACTGAGTGCGAAATTCCTGATGCTCACGCCAGCCTCAGCGCGCCGCTGGGCCGCTATCGCTGCGGCCCTCTTTCTGCTGCTGGCGGTGGTGGACGAATGGCGCTATCGGTCGCCGCAGGACTGCTCAACACGCCTGTCCCTGGACGTTCTGCCCCGGTTTCTCGCTCACCCCGACGACGCTATTATCGCGCTCAACTGCACGCATCGCCGTGACCAGCTCGCCATCCGCCCGTTCATTGACCAAGAACTACCCAAGTACTTAGCGCAACAAGGCCATCTCACGATCCTGACCTATCAGGGTGGCTACTTTCCCTATGTCATCCGCGAGCGCTTCCCGCTGCACGACATCACCTTTGTTGACACGACAGGTCTACTGAATCTGGACATCGCTAAAGCGCCGGGAGAAAAAACGTCGAGGGGCCACTTAGCGCTGGGCGACCTTCCCGCCATTCTCAGCGGCGAAGTACCCGGTCTGTCCGAACGGGTTTCCCGCTACCACCCCAATATGATTTATCTGCTGGGCGTTAGTGAGAACGACCACCTCCGACTGCAGTCGCTGGGCTTTACAAGAATTCTACAAGTCCCCAATGCGGTTATTTACTTTAAGGGTTCCTGATCGATATGAACTTCATTCTTACTACTAAAGCAACACACCGCCAGACAATAATGCTTTTCAACGACCGTCATCACTAATAATAGAGGCAACCCATACAGAAGGACACGTATCTCATTGGAAAATCGCTCCTGTTCTCCATCCATCAATGGCGTCAATAGAAAGAGTTGAAAATTGATAACAATCCACAAAGCAGCTAAATAAGATAATGACTCATGTCCAGCGATTTCAATTTTTGGCGTCACTTCACAAACTCCCCATAAGGTAAACAGTCCTACTATCAATGGATAAGTCCAAATGCGACTTGTATCCCAAGCAACAGCATGTAGAGCAAGCGGCAAAATTATCAGCAGGAAGCTCACAAATAAAATCATCAAAAAATGACCATAATTATTTTTTAAAATATTAAAAATCATAAATAAAAAACAAAAAACTGGCATACCTGTATGAAATAAAAATACTGGGTCTAAAATTCTTAATAAGAATTGACTAGATTGAGTTTCTAAATAATAGAGTAAAGGAGTTGTAAGCGCTTTAGGTACAGTTATATTCTTATTTTCATGGATAAAACCAAACTGGGAAAGATATTCAGTAACCTTTGTACTGATAGCCATTTTTTCCGAAGTTCCATGACATGTAGTAATCAAAAAAAATGAAATTAAAGGAACTAAAAATACCATCAAATATCGTGATATAAAATTAAAAAAAATTTTCTTTTCTATTTTTTTTAATCGAAAATATTTAAAAAATGTAATGAAAAAAACAGAAGGAAAACCAATCAGAAATATCGATTCATGGATAAAGAAACCGAAGGTCAATATTAGTGAAGCCATCAATATTTTATTTTTTATAATAAAAATCGAAGCCAAAAATGATAGAATCACAGTAATATTGTCAAAATAGCCATTCAAATGCGCGCTCATAACAACATATGGACTAGTAAAAAATAGAAGCGCAATTAAAATCCCACTTAAACTAAACTGCAACTTTTTAACAATCTGAATATTGACCAAAAATAATATTGAATAAAAACAAAATAAAAATATTGAAGATATCCACTTTATTGCGCTTTCTATATCTGTCACACCTCCCAAGAAGATAATCAGTTTAAAAAATGTTCCTGGCAATGCACGCTTAATAAAACCAAAATCATAACTGATCAGCCATTGTGCTTCCGCCCAATCATTAGGCCATCTTAATCCTCTAAGTATCGTTACAATAAATACACCTAGTAGTCCACAGATTATCAGCGACTGATAAAACTTTTTTTCTATGATCATAAGAGACTGTCGAAAAACCTTCGTTGCCTAAGCTACTGCAGTAGCATCTGTTTGTAATAATGCAGGTTGTTGAGCATTTTTCTTAGTATGTTCTTTAAAAAACCTCCGCAGCATTAATCGGATTGAAGCGATATAAACATGACCACGACTGGATGTAGGTTTCCGTTCATAATCTTTACTTAACCGACGATATCGGTTGATCCAAGCAAAGGTTCTTTCAACAACCTATCGCCAAGGTAAAACATGAAATCCTTTCTCTTTCTGCTTTTTGACCACTTCAAGTACACAATCAAACTTCTCTTTAGCCCACTGAATAAGTTTTTTACCTCTATAGGCACTATCCGCCCAAATCTTTTTCACCATATTCTAGTCTTGCTAATAGTGATCCCCATATTGCAAACGATTATCTTGAGCTTTTTTTCTAAAAAACCAGAATCTTGCTTAATATTCGTGCTGGGATCTGAATTAGGAGGACTATCACAATAGAAAATAGCGCATTCAATACTTGTTCAGCGCCACGACCATCATAGACAGGACTTTCGCTCAGGCCGGTTGGTAGGCGGGAATACGCGGGTTTCGTAACTCGTTACGCAAATAATCACTCCATAAATCGTGCTTGATTTGATAGAGCGTTTTACCCAGTTTTTTAGCAATCACTTTGCGTGAAAACCAAGCGTGATAGCAACAGGCAAAATGATTGCGTTG